>Ga0208938_1000231_pt1 | contig 48765 bp, 77 predicted proteins | sample AD_UKC125_MetaG_FD_184434 | JGI IMG/M metagenome (GOLD analysis project Ga0208938, IMG submission 184434) | Active sludge microbial communities of municipal wastewater-treating anaerobic digesters from USA - AD_UKC125_MetaG (SPAdes) (version 2) | ecosystem: Engineered > Bioreactor > Anaerobic >... | reverse complement strand
ATAATAATAATAATAATAATAATAATAATAATAATAATAATAATAATATATCTAATATAATATTTATATCTTATCTTATCTTATCTTCTTTTCAATTAATTCTTCATATCTTTGTAGTTCCTATGTCCTCATTAACTTAATTTTTTAATTTTTTATAATTTTTATAATTAAGTGGTTAATAAATTATGTAGGATGTTTGGGGCCTATTTTTTTATTTTAAAAATAATTTTTAGTATATAATATATAACTATATTTTGTTGTCACCACACATCCTCCTTAATTTATTAACTCCTTAATTGAGTTATTAAGTTGACTGAGGGGTTAGTGTTTACAAGGCTTTGAAGCGCTTCTACCCATTAACTCAACTTTTAAATTTTTATAGTTGTGTGGTTTAAGCCGCGCTGCGACCCAGTGTCTTAGCGTACATTATTTCAGTCCTTAAATTAATTAATAACTCAAGTGTGTTATCAAACATTCGGACTGCGTATAATATATACAAGGAGGTGATAAATATGGGTTATTATACAAATTGCGAAATATGTGGAGTGTTCCTACGCAACAGTAATGTTAGTAAGGCACATGCAGGATTGTGTAAAGATTGCTACGCCGCGGTTACTAGATACAAGAGGTATCTAAAGGTTGTAGATAAATCAGAAGAGCAAATTCATTTCATACGTGAGATGAACAAGATATTCGTAATTAATGAAATCGATGGAAAGTATGTACCGAAGGCGTATTATACTGAAGGGAAGTTGGTATAGATGAGACGCAAATGTGCGTGGTGTGGCCATCCTAGATATAATAAGATATGTAGTGAATGTCGTGCAAAGTACTCAAAGTACCTTAGTTCGTTGAAAATATCCCAGAAGAATGGCAGGGAAAGCTTACGCATATGGCTGGCTAGAGATGAAATGGAGTTGATGAGGCTACCATATCCACCGATCAGCTTGATAAAATATCTAAACAACGGTAGTGGACCTATATCAATGGAGGAGGTTACATGCAGTAAATGTGGTAAATCCTTACTTCTTGGTGAAGCTTATCCGTATTATAATAAGCCTACATGTAGCGATTGTTATTATTAATGAGAAAAGACTAGCCACTAGGCTAGTCTTCTTCATATACATAATTATCTTCGTATTCATCAAATCTTTTTAGTATTTGGTCCAGGATTTCCTTGTAGGTCTCATCATATTTAGGTGTCGCGTCAGGATTCGTACCTACGACAGGCATATATTTTTCCCTAAGCTTGAAGTACACATCTTCATAATACTCAGGCTTCTCAGTCAGCGGTTTGGTCAACCATTCCGCTAACTCTGTAGGTACAGCCGCCTCTACTCCAAATTGTTCCTTCTTCTCAGTGGCTTGTTGCCGCTTCCTCTTAAGTAACTCCTCAACTACAGAGTGCACTGTGGATGACGACTGGGCGCCGTAGCGCGGCGGCTCCAACCCGAGTTCTCTCAGGGTATCATAGAGCTCTTCGATACGGGCTATCTCCTCGAGGTCAGCCTGGGTCGCAGCCTCGCCTTTTCCTGTCAGGTACTTGTAACGGTTGTTGATGCTCTCACAAGTCCTACATACCTTGTAGAAACCCTTTGCGTTCTTGCCGTAGTATGGTCTAAAGAAGTCGCTGGAGAGCTGTTTTACTTCGCCACATTGTTTACACTTCCTTACATTCTGCATCTTTGAGCCTCCTAAATAATAATCTTGTAGCCTCCCCGCCCCTGATGTGGCGCTCGGCTTTATTGGTCATCAGCACGCCGCGCACCTCTGAGGCAATCTGTGGGTCAATCTTGGGTAATCTCTCTGTTAGGTCCCTGTGTACGGTTGTCTTACCTACCTTGAGCGCCTTGGCGGTTTCTCTAACTGTGCTACGGTTGCGTAGAGTGTATTCAGCGGCGCTCATCACACGTGTTATAATGCAATCTTTCATTTCTATTTCCTCCTTTTCATTCGTCGTGCCCGCAGCCTTGTGATGCGGTAACAATCCTTGCAGTCGCGACGGTATTTGACGTTGCCTTCTTTATCTTTACCATCCTTGTAGAACTCGGAGAGAGGTTTAGTCTCCCCGCACGTTCCACATGTTCTTTTGTCAATCATAGTATCACCTCTCCGTCGCCTACGTATACCTTGATATCTACAATTTTTATTTTCACATTTTCACTTCCCACATAGTGCATCAACAAGTGCATTATGGTGTACGCCATATCTTTTTATCAAGTCCATAAAGGCCTCCTCGTCGTATGCCAGACTCTTGCCTTCTGCCTCCCTGATTTTATTCTCGGCAATCATTGCCTGCATCTCTATCTCTGCCTGTAGTAATATACCTCTAACATATATCAATCTTTGCTCATCGTTCATTCTATCACCTCCCGATTAACATCTGGAATAACCACACTCTGGGCAAGATGTACAGCCCTCTTTATCTTTACCATCCTTGTAGAACTCGGAGAGAGGTTTAGTCTCCCCGCACGTTCCACATGTTCTTACTGCTTCATCCATCTCGTCGCCTCCTTTTCATTTTACTTATGTAATATGTTACATAGTCATTATCTGAACGCCTTTTAGCATTCACTTCGTCTAGGCGTTTTCTGTCTCTGAGATAGGTAGGGCAATTTGCGTGACATCCCACGTATCTCTTATCACAATGTAGACATTCTTTGAATAGCTTCATCTGTTCATCACTTCTTCTATGTATCGTTGTGATAACATAGCAGAGTTATTCAGCGTCCATTCTTTTTCTGTAAATTTATCGTTGCAATCTTTATTGAGACGCTTGATTGTGTTTGCCTTAGCATCGATGCCATCAGCATATGATACAATCCAAGCTTCTAGAAACTTCGGTGTTACTGGAGAACCGAATTCAAGCTTACCATGGTGCGCGGCTATTATATGTTGTAGTAATGTAATTAGTTCAGAGTTTTCCTCGGTTCTGTATCTATCTAGTATCACAATACCACCAATAATATGCTCCAACAAGTGCCCATATTCTGTGTAGTTAATTACTGACCCATTTAATTCATAAACAAACAGTTTACCCACGTCATGTAATAATGCACCAGCTACGCATAGGTCTACATTACATCCGTCTATGTTCGTTGCAATAGCCTTAGCGATTATCGCTGTGTCTATACTGTGCTGAAAAGTTCCTGCTAAATAGGCATGGTGCACACCAGTCGCCCCAGGAGCTGTTTCCCACTGCTCCAAATAGTCGTCGAATATTTTGGTCACCAAGTTTTTAAGTGTTACATTCTCCATGTTTAGCAGCAACATATTAAGTTTAGCTTTGTAGTCATCAATATCGAAGTCTCCCTTTGGCGCAAATTCCTCAGGTCCTTTTGTGCTACGACTTATTGATGAAATTGTTAGTTGTTTATTACCGGCCCACTCAGTTACATCTGCATTGATGGTAACTACTGTGCCAACTTCAGGTTCACCTGGTGTATCCCAGTCCCATTTCTTTGCTGAAATCCTATCAGTACCATCTGACAGCATCATGTCTAGGTACGGTTTCTTATTAGTGGTCAGCTTAATACTTGATGATAATACCAGCAAGTCTATTGTAGCTTTATCACCTATTGCCAAATCTTTTATTCGCATAACGCATATCCCCCTTTATAGTATTTGTATCCTCTGTGTTTACACGGGCTTGGAACCGTCCTTGGCCACATTATACACAGGCCTTGCGGCCCATGGTTATTTATGCGTTAACTTTAGTGTTCTTATAACTCTTGCGTCTGTACCAGCGAAGTATTTTATCTGCTGTATAATTACCTCATCACTTGGGTATTCAACATAAGGTATACTGGTACCTACTACCCTCTTACCTACTAACACCTCTACATGGAATAGTGGTAGCAAACTATCTACACACTTTGGTTCTAACTGGTCTGGTGAATAGATATAGCATCTGTTTGTGTGTTTGCCGTTGATGTCCTCTATGAACCTACAAACTGCATCACCATCTTGTGTCAAAGCAATAACCTTAACTTCCTTACCGTCTTTTAACATTACGTCGCCAATATTCATTTCTTTTCCCCCTTGATTAATCTTCTATTGGACCCTTGTACTCTGCAACATCCAGAATGTACTCAGGATAATAGGTATCACTATCAACATCGTACACTTCATCCCCACCCTCGTATATCAATAAGTTGCCTTCGAATTCATAATATCCTTCAGGTCTCATATATTTTCACCTCCTAACATGTCTTTTATTATGTCTACATACATGTCACCATTACGCATAACTTCATATAATGTGTCCTCATCTACAACTAGCTTCTTAACGTTTTGTCTCTTCAATCTATTCTGATGTACTGATGTAGTCCTTGAGTATTTAGTTCCATTTATTAACATAATTCCATTGAACCAATATGCAATCACTGTGTCGTAGTTATATAGCTTGTTACCCTCTATTCTCAACCTTCCTTGCGGATAGTATTTGCATTTACTTGCTGCGCCTGAAGTCGCGCCTCTTGCAAACGCTTCAATAACTTCGTGAACAGTCATATCTTACATCCCCCTTATATAATTTATAGCTTTTTGTGTCGCTACCCTACCTCTGCTTGTAGGTTGGATTAATTTACTAGCTATTAGATACGGCTCATATACCTCTTGAATAGTCTTAGCTTCTTCACCAATGCTTGCCGCTAGCGTATTAATACCTACAGGTTTGCCATTATAATCATTGACCAAAATATCAAGTATCTTTCTATCCATTCTGTCCAGTCCAAGTTCGTCTATCTCTAACATCTCTAGCGTGGCTAATGCAACTGTTTCATCTATAGTGTCTTTGCCAGTTGCGTGCATCATATCGGCAGCGCGTCTTATGAAACTGTTTAATATTCTTGGCGTACCTCTTGCTCTACTCGCTAATACTACTGCTCCATCATACGTCATAGTGATGCCTAGCACAGCAGCTGTGCGTAATGCTATCTGTATCAATTCATCTTGATTGTACAATTCTAATCTTAATTGAATCCCAAATCTGTCTCTCAATGGTTTGGATAAGTCGCTTAATCTGGTTGTTGCACCTATTAGTGTGAAGCTTGGGATACTCATTCTTCTATTACCTAAATCTATATAACCATCCTCCATAGCCGTATATAACAGTTCCTCTAGCTTTACTGGGATACGGTGTATTTCATCTATGAATATAATATCACCTTCGAATACATCCTCAAACAAATCTACAATGTCTGATTGTTTCTGTAGAGCAGTACCTATGCTGGTGTGTAGCTTACCTCTCATCTCTGTTGCGATTATATTAGCCAATGTAGTCTTGCCTAAACCAGGAGGCCCATAGATTATTATATGCTCTAACTTTGAACCCCTCTGTTTAGCACCATCCAATGCTACACCAAGAATTAGCTTAGTATTCTCTTGACCAATGAAATCTTGCAACGTTATTGGTCTGATTTGTTTCTTCTGTCTGCGCTTGAATAGTCCAAACATTATTCCACCCCTATATCACTTGCTAATATTATCTCAACATCGTTTAAGTCAGCATCTGGGAACTTTTCCTGTACACAATTTATAGAACAGAAGAGTAGACCATATGCTGCAAGTATCATCGAATCTTTTTCGAATATTTGCGCGCAACTGAAGCACCTCTCCCTTTCTTGATATGGAGACCATGCTGTCACCACACCATCCTCTATTGCTAAAGGAACGTATTGTTCACCCCCTCTATCAATAATAATCTCGTCACCCTCTACCACCACAACATCATAGCCTTCTTCATTTCCGTCCATATCTGTGTACCTATAAGTTTCTACACACTCTAGCACATTACCTTTCACTAATTCGTCTCCAATCGACAAAACAACTTTAACTTTCATATTATCACTCCTAATTTGTAATTTGTATCCTCTGTGTTTACACGGGCTTGGAACCGTCCTTGGCCACATTATACACCCAGCTAACGCTGGGATGCTGTATCATTTAAGATTATTGTACAAGCGCTCTGCTTCATTATAATACGATACTGCTGTGGCGTAATGCTCGATTTTGCCCGAGTCTTTCCATATATCGAAATACTTACCTGCTAGACCCAAGCAATCGAATACTTCTGCAAGTTTATTATGTCCTTCATTATATAGTGCAATCGCTATACTTGTACAGTTTGACAAATTCTTAATGAATTCGTAGCTTTCCTCGCTTTCATACTGTACTAGCATCAAGTAACCATCCTTGTACTCGAATGCCTGTTCAGCTAGCCCTATAACTTCCTTCAACTTTTCCTCTGTGTAGAATATCTCAGTACCATTCGTTTCAGGCTCTTTGACCTCAGACTTACATCCTACAAGTGCTGTCGCTAATACCAATACAGCTACTAATAATCTCTTCAATCATATCACTCCTTTTTCTTGTCTTCAGCCCATACTGCATTCGCTTCATCCTCTATTGGGAATTCTTCGGCCATATCTAGTGCTGTGTTAATCATTTTCATTATATCTACTATTGGCCTAGCTAACTTGCCGTCTATTGGGATATCAATAGGAATTGCTATCCCATCTAGTGCTGGTCTCCATTCATTGTCTCTCTTTCTGATGTACCAGCCTCTTATGTTAATGTATTTTATTCCGTCTCTTGCAACTAATTCGACTACAACCTTAGTCCTATCAGATTTCTTAACTTCACCTATCTTTTTGCAGTTGTTCCACACTAACTTTTTACTCATATCCATCATCGCTCCCTCTTATTGTATATAATGCTGGCATTCTCAGCCTTGCCTTACATTAAACATCTTTCCTTCATGCTCAAATATCTTTGCTCACCAATAATTACGTGGTCCAGGACCTCAATGCCAATTATTTCGCCAGCCTCTACAAGTCGCCTTGTTATCTCTATATCTTCTCGGCTTGGCTCAGGGTCCCCTGAAGGGTGATTGTGCAGGCAAATAATCCCGTTTGCATTATTAAGCATTGCAGCCTTGAATACCTCGCGTGGGTGAACAATTGAGGCATTCAAACTGCCGATTGATATTGTGTGTACTCCTACTATCTTGTTTTTGGTATTCAGACAAATGATGCAGAAATGTTCCTCTGGCTCTTCGTGGAGTGCCAAAAGCTGCTTTGCTGCCTGATAAACTTCTGCCGGCGACTTAATAACCGGAACTTCGTAAAGTGCGCTACCCTCTTTGACAATCTTTAATGTGTAGAAATTAATCCTTGTCATACTTGATGAACTCCTTTCTTTTACTCGGGTTGGTCTCCCGGCGTCACTCTGCGAGACAGAACGTATACCCCCATCAGACCATCTCCTGCAATTCCCAAATTTTAAACTGTAATTCTTGAAATTTATCTGCACAAATATCAATTGTGCTGTTTGAATAATCTAAACTGCTATAAACTTCTTTAGACAGTAATATGCATGTATTTACTATCTCCTCTAAAATATCTAAAATAGATTTATCGTTCATTATATTTCCTCCTTTAATTATACGGTCCGGCGTCACTCTGCGAGACAGAACGTATACCCCCATACTCCGTCCTGTCCAATTTCCCCGCCAAAGTACACATGCACCGGTTCGGGGAAAAGTTCATTCATGAAGTAATTCCTGATGATGCTTTCGGCTTCCTTGGAGTCACAGGTTGCCCCGAGGGAACGACCACTGTCTGTTTTGATGACTGCCCCGTGCGAGAAATCACGGAAGCAGTCAAGGTTTGTGGTTTTTTCTATTTTCAAATTTTACTCACCTCCTAATTTTAGTTTTCGAAGTCGCCTAACAGATGTTTGCCTGCATCTTCATCGGTGTAAATGTTACCACATTCTTTACATTTGAATTCCCCTTCATTCTGGTATGTGAATTCAGTACTTCCACAGTCACACGTTAGCACAAATTTCATTTGGCTCACCTCCTCGCGTTTATTATTTTTCTATATAATATTATATCACGTTTTTTCGCAGATTACTACAGCAATAATAATTACTGAGGGAGGTGGTAGTACTCCTTATATTATATAATAGAAGGAATTTTTCTAGCTGAACACTGAACCATCGAACACATTGAAATTGTCTATAGCATTTACTTCCTCTTTTGTGAATGCCTCAAATCCCACGTCTTCCGGTTCAACCTTTTGACCCCATGATGGATTACCTTTCTCAGCTCCTGCAGTGATAGGCACTCTGAAGGTTTCGAAGTCTGATAGCAGCCATCTTAGCTTCGGCACTAAGAACATTTCATCCTTGTGAACCTCAAATATAAGTTCATCATGTACTACCAGTAACATTCTAGTTTTGTAGTTATTCATCTTTAAGTATTTGTATATCCTAACCATCTTATGTTTTATATAGTCAGCCGCGCAGCCCTGTATTAATGCGTTTGGTGCTTTGTATATTTCATCTGATTTAAGCCTCCTTCGTCTGCCGTAGAAGTTAACTACGTACCCTCTAGTTCTAGTAACTCTTTCCACAGCATCTATAAAAGGTTTGGCCTCTGGTATATTTGCAAAGTACCCATTCTTAAACCTTATGGCCTCTGCAACTGTCATACCAAGCGAGTCTGCTAATGCCTGGTCACCCTGACCATATATTAAACTGAAGTTAACCGTCTTAGCTTTACTTCTTTGCTCAGCCGTTACTTCATCATAAGGTACGTTGTAAATAATCGCCGCAGTGGCTCTATGAATATCCTGCCCGTTGATAATAGCTTGTATCAATCCCTCGGCCTTTGAATAATGAGCAAATAGCCTGTATTCTATTTGGTCAAGGTCCATCATCCATAGCTCATATCCATCCGAGGGGATAAACGCTCTACGAATACTAGTGTCCTTCTTTGGTAGTGTCTGTAAGGCAGGCTTCGTTATACTCATTCTACCGGTTGTTGCCTCTGTCTGGTTTATATTCCCATGGACCCTACCTTCCGCGCTACGTTGGTCATAGATACCTACTGCGTACGTTGTTAAGAGTTTCTCATATTTTCTGTATTCCAATATCTTACTAGCTATTGTTACATTATGTTTCTCTGACAGGTCACTTAATACATACTTGTTAGTTTGAGGGCTTCCTTTATCGGTTCTTGGTATTAGTCTATCGTCAACACCAAGACTCATCAGCACTTCATATAATTGCTTTGAAGAGTTAACATTGAATATCTTACCTGCTTCTTCATATATCGCAGCTTCTGCATTATCAGTTAATGTCTGTAGTTCTGTCTTGATTGGTTTCTCGTAATCTAGGTCTACCGCTATACCGTATCTTTCTGCAGCATATAAAGCTATCATAAGCTCCATCTCATTTTCATATAGTGACATCAAGTTATTTCTTTCTAATAGTGGGAATTCATTTATAAATACTAAATAACAATTCCAAACGTCGGCATTAGCATAGTTGTTTATCAATTCTCTAGGGAACATCCTATAGTCTGCAATCTTATGAGTCTTTTTGTAGGCGTCCAGCATATACTCGAATTTAATTATGTGACCTTCATATTTTCTAGCAATATCTTTTAATTGGAACGAGAATCTATTTTCATCTGTTAGTTTTGTGAGAACTACAGTGTCATGGACTTTACCTACAATCCTCATATTTATGTTGGCAAGCATATGAGCGTCAAATTTCCAATTGTGGGCGATTTTCTCAATACTTGGGTCTTCGAATATTGCCGCCAATTTACGAAACTCATTGTAGTTATTTTCCAAAGTGTCGTGTAGAGTGTAAGCTCTCTTACCATCACAAATACTTATACAAAATGGTAAATCTTGTGGATTCGCTGATTTACCTGATCCTACCCATCTTCTAACCAATCCTTTTGGTATCTCATTGCTTTTCAATGGTGTCGCGTAGGTCTCTGTGTCGAATACAATAAACTTTCTGCCATTTATTTCAAACGGAACTATGTTGTCTATTATTTCCTGCGCTGATTTCGCTTCATGAAAAAAATCTACAGAATGCTCTTTAGCGAACGTCTCTGGGTTATACGAGAAGTTAGTTCCTTTTTTGATAACTGATCTGCGCTTACTTTTAATAACCGCCATTGCAAATCATTCCCCCTTTATTTTATTATTTCATAACTGTACCTAATATATCTCTCATTGAACTTCTTTGTAGGTATTCTCTTTAACCTACCCTCTTCAATCAGATCCTCGATTATGAAGCGGGTTCTGTTGGGGTTTAGTTTGGCTAATTCAGCTATCTTAGAAACAGATATCGTTACGCCTTGTTTTTTCTTTAAGGCCTTTAATACTGCTTGTTTTTCATGCTCGTGTATTACTATTTTGATACTTGCCATAATATACCTCCTTATCCTCCACTAGCTTCAGTGGACAATATACCTCCGGTTCTACATACTGAAGTTTTTCTACATCATCTAACTTCACTTCTTTACGTATTTTGCTGTCTATATATTCAATCAAAACCTTGTTATTTTTTAAAGATATGCTTAATACTCTACATTTCTCACCGTTGTGATAGGCTACATAATTAAGTTCAATCATTATTATCAATCACTTTTCTAATGATTTCTTTATTTTTCTTTAACCACTGATGCGCGAATGTTGGAAAAGAAAGCCATCCGCCATTCTTACGGTATTGCAGGTACTCTTTCTCAATTTTTCGAATGATTTTCATGTTATTCAAATTAAATCCCCCTCTTTCATTATTAATATAACCTCAGATTATATTTTGCTGAAATTTGCATCTTTGTAGCATTATCTAAAGAATTAAGTCTTTTAAATATCTTCATGTCATCTATGCGTTTCTGCTCTACAGTTTTGAAGAATGGACAGTTGTCGCATTGCTTCTCTGTAAGAGCTGCGCAACCTTTTGCACCTTTTACGCCTACGTCAGCAAAACATTTCACTTTTCATCTTCCTCTCCAATAACAAACAAAGTTAAATCATTCCTTTCGCAAATTCAATGTATATAAATAATATTTTAACATCTTTTTATATTAAAAATACTTGTTACACATCTATACTAATTTTTACAAGTACGTGATAGTATATTAATAATTTAACCTTAGCCCCTTTATCACGAACCTGTATTAATTAATTTTACAAGTCCGTAAAACTTCTAGTTTTTCAAAGGGGCATATAAATACCCCCTACAATTTTAAAACTTGTATTCCTGCTGCCTTTAATAACTTGAGACCAGTGTCCTCTTTCCAGTCCTCATGGTAGTATACCCTACTGAAACCGCCGGGAGCATTTATGATAGCTGTGGCGCATTGTTTACAAGGTGCTAGTGTCACAAACATTACTTTATCTTGTGCATCTGATAAGCACTTATTTAACGCATTAACTTCCGCATGAAGGCATCCATACTTGCCATCTATCATGCACAAACAATCCTGTAGCCCTTTAGGTCCTCCATTAATTCCTATGCTATATATTTGTGTCAATTCACTATCTGTTATTATCGCAGCTACATGACGCTCCTCACACTTTGATAGTGTAGATAACTCCTTTGTGAAATTCATAAATACCTGTGCTCTTATTTGTCTCATTCACTGGCCTCACTTTCTTCTTTGGGCAGAAAGTACTTACATCTTACACGTTTGCCGTCAACAAATACCCGCTTAGGCTCAACACAACAATACCCTTTTGAGCCATCTCCAGACCACCCAAAAACTCCCCATGTGCCGTAATCAGGCTCGTAATATAAACATTCTTTGCATGTCATTCTTCCTCGACCTCGCTTTCTTCAAATTCCCAAAGTAAATTGCAATAATCATATTTGTCACATTGATGGCACGATAATAAAAAATATGACATTCCATGTGGGCATGTTTCTTCTGCTTTTTTCTGTGCTTCTTCATGGCTAAGTATGCGTTTGATTCTTATTGTTTTAGCCATCGTGTTCGACCTCCTTATCCCGCATTATATATACGGTTTCCATCATGTTCGCTTGCTGGTGGCACTTCCTCAAATTCAATATCAAATTCAAATTTCGGTCTAAAATCACCGTCGCCATCTGCAAATAAACCAACTTCTCTACTACTCCCCCAACTTCCTAACTTTTCCATGTACTTCAACATGCTACAAAAATGTGGTATCCATCTATCTTGCATTTTCACTTTGATAGTAAATTCCTTCACGTTATTCAGCCTCCTTCATTTTATGGTATAGATAACTTACCAGCTTATTCTTACGTTCTTCATTTAGTCCTAGTGCTTCAGCGTTACCGAAGTACTTGTCAAACCATTTAAAAGGATTACCAATAGACTTAGGTAGCTTAGCGGCACATGTACCACATAAAGGTATCATATTCCATACAGCGTACCGGCCACCCTCTTCGAACGGTATAAAGAAGTGTCGGGTCTCTATATATTCATTACCACATATAGCGCACCCTCCAAAATATCTACAGGTCTCTAACCATTCTTCTTCATTCATAATCTTAGGGGGTAACGCCTGTAGCCTCTCCATCCAATCGTACATTTTCTTTTCCGCAGCGATGAGGCGCTTGTCATAGAACTTATACACCCTAGCAAGCCTACGTTCCTTATGCGCATTGTCCCAGTCCCTAGAGTCCTTGCGGTTGCAGTCTGGGCACCGCCGTGTTAGTCTTCCATCACTACGCCTATAAAACTTGTAGGTAGGGACTAACTTTTTACAGGTGCCGCAGATCTGAACATCAAATGTAGTACCGCAAAACTTACATTTAGTATTGACATAAGTGCTAGGGTATTTCCACCCACATTTAGGACAGATTCTCATTGATGCTATACCTAACTACAGGGATTGTATGAGGCACAAAGTGCATAAGCCACTCATACGTATCCTTAATATTTGCTAGTGTTTCATAATCTTGTATATACTCCTCACCGCGCTTCATGCATCTATCCCATAACTTATTAGTTTCATCGGTGCAGTGAATTACAATACCGCCACCATTACTGGATACTAGGTACTCCAGCTCATACATCTGACCCATACTTATATATGATTTGTCTCTCATAATATCCCCATACACCATTTCACAGTACCAAGCCCTGTCTAGTATTACATTGGCACCAGTTTCTATTAAGTTTCTATACATCTCCATCATAGCGTCTTTCTCTGCCTGGTCCTTAGGTTTACTTCTATGTTGTATGGGGTAACCCGTCTGCGCCGAGAGCTGTTTAGCTAATGTAGATTTACCGGAGCCATCAGGACCTACAATTATAATCATCATTATTCATCACCTCTGGCTAGAAGTGGGAAGTACTCGTTAATAATAGATGTTGGACCTTCATTGAATATAGGATCGCCGCAGCTCATCTTACCTTCTCTACACTTACCATGCATACAATCAGGACCTGCCCATGCGAACATTTCCTCTCCATCTGCTGTTTTCAGTAGAGCCTCCCATATCCTAAGCGCTACATACTGGGTTTCCTTTGTGTTCCTATGGCATGCTCTAAGTCTTATGAAATTCATCCATGCTTCATGATTGCCTTGAATTATCAGGATATTTCTTAAACCCTGCGGTGCTAGATAACCCGCTGTATCGTTATCTATACCAGCATCTACTAATGCTTTATATTGCTTCATAGACTCGGCACAGGAATCAAGATATGCTTGTACGTAAGACGTGCCTAATTTATTATCAAGTTCAATTAGTTCATAGGGTACTACAAACTGGGCATCTCTGCTATAATCTGAGTATTGCAGTGATGCTGATACGAAATCAATGCCTACATGATGTGTTCTAGCTTGCGCAAGAAATCTCCTAGAAGCGCCTACAACTGCTATAGTTATTGGGGCAAATCTCTTTATAGTTCCATGTGGCATCTTGGCTACACGTTTAGCTGCTTTGTGTTGCCCCATAGAATCATCATACAGCTGTTTCAAATCATCCATATTTTTAATCTGATGCCCTCTCTGCGTTAACTTAGCTAGAAACATCATCATGCCACCAGGGCATGAATGTGCCTCATTGATTACTGATACTTGGATATTTTTCATTTCATTCCCCCCTTTACTAAATTCTAGGCAAAGCGTCATCTACTATTGACCTCTCCTCATCTGTTAGAGAGTCGTAGCTATCTTTAAATGCCTTGGCAATCATTAGGTAAGCAAAACCTAAAGTAATGGCATCTGCGTTCTGAACCATAACTGCGGTGTCTTTATTGTTATCCCATCCTACAGTTACAAAGTCTGTAAATCTGTCGATACTATTATCCATTGTTACTGTACAGCCAGGGGCGAAGCGTTTTGCTTTGTCCCCAGCTATAACTCTTAGTTGCGCCATGTGTGACACCTCCTATCTGTAACTTTTATCATGTGTATAGCCTTCATCTTGTCGCCTATGATTTTCCTCATTCTTGGCCATATACATATCATAAATATCCTTGCCTGACATATCAAGTGCCAATGCTATATTGAGCACAAAATGGAACATATCTATAAATTCCTTTCTTGCTTCTTCCATATCAGCCTCATATTCTTCTATAGTCATTGCACTATAGTCCTTCCATGGTTTGAAGTATGGCAGTGAGTACAACGTTTCATGCAGCTCCTGTGTTAAATGGATGCTGAATTCTTTTATATAGGCTGTAATCTCTTCTCGTGTCATACTGCTGAAGTCGTATCCTAAGCGCTCTTGTAGTTCTTTTTGTTTCTGTAACATTTTATCTAGCATATCAAGTTTCCCCCTTTATTTTACTGTAAACACCCTAAAGTTTACCTGCTTGACACAGTCAGCATAAACCTCTGGATATTTCTCTTTTAATTTTGTAGTATCTATTCTACTTTGGCTTCTAGGTGACCATTTGATTATATGGTCTTGAGTATACCCTATTTCATTATTCTTAAGTGCGTCTTTTAATCTATTAGCTGCTTCCTTCTCAATTGCTTCTAATTCTTTAATCTTTGCCCTGCATTCCTTAACTGTAGCAGCTAGCTCATTCATTGTTTTATCCTCTAAAACTATTTCAGAGCCCTTAATTACTTCTGAGTTTTCATTAGCTACGTACTCGGAATCCGCATCTGTTCCAGTTAACTCAGGCTCAATCAAGTTCTTAACGTGGTAGTTCCAGAACCTGTCAACCTTTGGGAATATCTCATCTTTCAATAATTCATCGTTCCTCCAGACTTCGTAGTGGTAAAACTTGTTGCCACCTACAAGGCAAGCTATAGCACCGTATTCTAATCCCGTGACCCATAGGTACCAGTTTAATTGGTATAGATAACTTATAGGAACATCACCTTCTGACCAAGCATCATCCATATATTCACTGGCTGTCTTACACTCCAGTATACCATATGGTATACCTTCATCATTTACTATAAGTCTATCAACATTGGCAATTGCCCATGGATAGTCCTTGTGTGCAAGTGTCGCTGGGGATACTACAACCTTATTACCAGTTCTCCTAGCATATTCATTAGCTACAATAGGTTCTAACATATGACCGAAATGCATTCTCTCTAACGCAGCCTCACTATGTTCGTCTTCGCTATCTTGATACTGCCCGGTCTTCTTAAGATAAATTAATCTAGGGCTTGAGTATGGATTGACCCCACATATAGCACCGACATCAGAGCCACCAATACCATTAGTCCTATTGGCTAACCATTCCTTTTCATCTTCTTCCTGAGTGACTGTAGATAATATATTACAATTGGTAAGATACTTTAATACATCCATTATTTATTCCCCCTTTAGATTTTATTCAATGCCTTCTTCCTCAACCTCGCTTTCTTACGCTTTCAAAAAGCCCGATTATGCACTCGCACATTTTACACATACTTATACCTATCACAAAGCCACATAAAATTGCTAATGCTTGTTTGAGAATAAATAATATATCATTCATCCTTCCTTTCCCTCGCTTTCCTGACATTCCGGACAGTAGTGCCCCCATTCTCCTCTAACCAATTTCTTTCTCCAACCTTCTTCCACCATGAATTCTATTACCTCAGCCCAACTGTCGAACTCCTGACCGTCTCCGCAATTGTCGCATGTAACCATATACTTGTTTTTGTAGATTTTTTCAATCATTTCTATCACTCCTCTTAAAACTCTCCGCCAGCGTAAAAGCTCTTCCTAGCTTTGTCAATCTCCTCAGGTGTGAATGGCTTCTCAATACAATGCTCCAGGAACTCTGTTCCGATAGGCATTCTCCTGTAGTCACTTCTAACGCGCTCCACTAGGTGATTATTGGTCAAGAATTTTAACAATAATCTTAGGTCATCCTTAGGTAATCCTGTATAGTCTTCCAAAGTAAATCTATTAAAGAATGGCAATTGGTATAATACCTTAACCATTTCATTAAAGTCTTGTAATGGTAATAATGCAAACATTGTTCGTAACTTATTAATGTTAGTATCGGATGAATCTGTGTTAATTCTCTCTTGCTCACTTAACTTGTCGTAGCCCATACTCTTGGAGCTGTATATTCTATCCAAGAAATTAACTACAAACTCTACATGCTCCTTCTTAACTACAACGTCTTCTCCATTTGTAGTTGAAAATACACAACATGCACACGCTATCGATAATCTAGCGATTTTAATACGTTGGTCAGCCGCCTCGACCAAAGGCACCCTAGAAGTATATTTCTTACTCATTTGTGTTGCTAGCTTTAATATTGTAGCAACAGCATCGTCTTCAAACTTAATATGCTCAGGTCTACGGCTCCACGCCCACAATACTCTCATATTACAATGGTCTGATGTGTATATGTGAGGTACTGTAGGGATATCGTCTAGACTTCTATTAACCAGCGATGGGTTGACGTCTCCAGATGCTACTGCAATAGCTAGGTCTAATCTTCTAACGTCTTCTGTTTTACCAAACAACTTAAGTATGGACATAACACCATAAGTCTCAGCATTAAGTTGCCTACCATTCCTGGGATTAGATATATAGATGGCCCTAGTTCGCGCTGTGGTTTCAGCTGTTATAACGCCTGTAGTTCTAGCTATACCAGAGGACCTAACGTCTGACATCTGTGCTAAATCATCCTCGCTAAGTCCTGACAGCTCATCTATAGTTATAAGACCGCCATCATTTAATGGGAATGCACCCCATACTAAAAACCATCGCTTGTTGTTCTGTTGCATATTATATACTAGACCCGTACGCCTTGATGACTCACCAGAGTGTAGCTCACCCAGTTTATAGTGGTTCATAAGCCTTTCTACAAGTGTGGTTTTAGCTTGACCTGAGTCACCTATGATAAGCAGCTCGCCCCAACCTCTAGTTATAAATTGCTCCTGGAAATAGAAGTTTAATACTGTATGATATACGAGGTCAACTGCTATTCCCACGTCGCGGCGCTCCCAAATATAAGTTACATTCCTCTCCAAGTCCTTGTGAATTTCATTGAACTTATCTTCAATTGTCTGCCCGTCTTTAACTTGGAATATCTTTAGCATCTCGTAGATATTGTCGCTCATTTCGAAGTCGTTAATCATATTCTTCTCAGGGTACGCTTTGTCAAACAAATATGTTGCGTATTGTGTTTGTGGATCAGGATACATATATCCAGCCAATGTGTATCTTTCATTAGTTTTAAGATTTTTACCTATATAATACCCAGTTCTAACTACATACTCATGTTCCTTTGCGAAACCGAAGTTTGCTTCAGCTTTTGGTATCATCCTTATTTCTTCTATATTCATATACTTTTCAATTGTTATTCTTGGTTTTGGACACGATTTGTTGATTCCTAGTATATCTTTTATGACTGCTTCCTGTTGTGCCTCAGTACATTTTATTAGCTTCATTATATCTTTATTTGTAGCTTGTAATGTTACTGTATACTCTCCTGCCATTGCTGCTAGATAACAGCTACTACACTTTTTATTATCTGCGTCTGCTGCGTCGCCGCAGTATCCCTTTATTACTTCAGGGCACATATACGGTGTGGTATCTTTACCTGAAATCATAACTGGTACTCTTATCCTAGTCCCATATAATTCTGCATTAGCTGAGTCAGCTAGATGTACTTCCTTAGCTTCTGTTTCGTTTGCTAAGTTTACTTTTTGAGAAGGGTCTACATACTTCACAGCGTTATCCAGTAATCTTTGGAAATCCTCAGCTGTTTGCCCTGACTTTACATAGAAGTCAGTTATATCTCCCTTTTCTGGGAAATCGTCTGGCCACTGTACTACATATACATCTACAATTCTAAATAGCTTCTCGCATATCTTTTGTGTAGCTATACGTCCAGCCTCATCATTATCTTGTGCTATATAGACACGTTTTTTATTTCTGAAGTATTTAGCCCACTCTGGTCGCCACGACCCCGCACCACTGGTTGGACATGCTGAAGGGAATCCGTATTGTTCATTGATGATACGGTCCATTTCACCTTCACACCATACTACATATTCTATATCTTCATCGATTAAGTTTTCGATACCAAATATCCTAACCTCACCATATGTGTTACCTACTTCATCTTCATAGTTGGTTACTTTATATTGATCTTCATATGAGTTCCATTTATATCTTCTGAAGTTTACCAGAGTATTAAATTCATCATATATTGGTATAGTTATTCTTTCCCCATCCCATCCTATCTGGAAACGTCTAAGCGTCTCATCTGTAAGACCTCTTCGTTCACGTAGTACTGTTCTTATAGGTCCTGTTAGATTCATCAACGCTTGATGGTACTCAGATACTAAACCTATGTTGATATCAGGTCTTGTAGGCTTTGTACTATCTGGTCTTGGAATACGCAGCGCATCGCCCAGTTCAAACCATGCTTCCTCACTAGATAATCCATACAATGTCTTATAGAGGGTATGGACGTTTCCTTTGCTATGGCATGTCTGACAATAGTATACTCCTTTTAGTACATTGACCGTCAGTGAGGGTGTATTATCAGTTTGGTTTGCGTGCAGTTCTTTAAACGGACATTCCGCCTTCCATTCGCTACCGCGTCGATGTATATTCTTTAGTTCACTCATAAAGAATGCTTCGTTGTCAATCTCTGCCAAAATTCTGTTACGATAATCCTTCCAGTTAATTTTCCTCACCTCCAGGCTCATGATACCTGAAGGTAAAACCCTTATCGCTTACATAACAATCATATTGTTTATCATATTTCCAGTTCAACCTTGTCATTCCCCCTTATTAGAAAAGATATAGGAGGTTTTTGGCCTCCTACATCTAATTAAAACTCAGCTGAATCGATCTCCTCCTGGGACGCATGAGACACGGGAGCGCTAGTATCATCTAAGTCATATGCTAAGTCAGAGTGCCTGAATGCTTTGAACAACTCCATTCCAAAGGCTCTATCCTCATCTGAAGTCTCCCCTGCAGCTGCAACTACAATATTGTACCATTCGTTTCCGCCTTTAGCCATTAGTTTAGAGTCCAATGTATATCCATGGTTCCACATATTTTGCATTGACACTCTTGCTAAACTATATAGTTTTCTACCTTCATTATAGTTAGTCTTTGAGAAGCTCAGGATTATAGGCATTCTCTCTCCAGCTATGAAACCAAAGAAGTTGATGTATTTTGTACATTTAGGAAGAGCTTCTCTGCCTGTTTTTGAGTTGTCGAATTCATTACGCCTACATTGAGCACACATCTTTGAAGTACCGTCTGACTCGTAACCTCTCTTACCATCTTTAGCATGACAGCGTATTCCTCCTCCTTCTGCCCTATCTTTCCACTCAATATTAGAGTTGAACTTGAACACAGGTATGAATACTTTGCCATTTAGTTTTTCTACAGTTAGTGAGTTTACTATGTCTCCCTCATCAGCTAACTTATCTTTCCTCTCTGGACTAAGCGCATTGATAATCTTTATTCTAGGTATAATCATGTCGCTTTCATTATCGTCTTCAAATCCTAATGGTGCACCATTCATTGAGTCTATCATTGCTTGGTTTTCTTTCTTTACTAAATCTTTCATCTTTAATTCCTCCTTAATTTATTATTTATTCAAATGCCTTACAACATAATCCTGTTGTTTAGCATCAAATACAAGAAACTTAACTGTTTCAAACTTACTGAATAATACTGCAGACGCCATTACGCATAATATAGCAGGGCCTGCTAGTAATAAATAATCATCCTCAGTAAAATCTACAAGTCCTTCTTCTAACATTGTTCTCACTGTACTAGTCTTAAATATCGGTACCTTTCCTTTAGTAACGTCCACCAGCCTCCCATACCGCTCTGCCTTAGAATAGTCATGATTTGTATTGTTTAATATAAAAACTTTAGCCATTACTTCACCCCCTAATTTGTACTTTAATATTATTATATCATAAAAGAATGCGGATGTAAATAGAAAGTTTTAAATACTGAGCCTAGCTGACTGATCCAAGATTATTAACTGCATCAGCGTAAGCACTGGCTATTAGGTCTGCCATCACATTTCCAATTACCAGTTCCCTCAGCACTTCACTGTCCTTTTCCATACTTATACCATTATTCTTTTCAAACAATGCGCACGCTAAGTCTAACTCTTTCTGTCTCTTAGGATACTCAACATCGAACTTCTCAGCCACCGCATTGTATAGGGTCTGCAGTGAAGCATCTGATTCTATTAACTTCTTAGCAGTTGCTTTACCAAATGGTAATACATGTCCCTTTATATGATAAACTACAACTTCTTTATCAGTCAATATTGAAAACATCTCAGACACATATACCCAAAGGTCCTTGTTCTTAACCTCACTACCTTCTGCAGTTAACCATCCTTTATTCTCCCAGTTCTTATACCATTCCTTATTCACACAGTTACAAATGTACTCTGAATCTGTTATGATATAGTGCAATTCATCTCCAGAGTTTACACAAAATTCCAGCGCTTGTAGCAATCCAAGTATTTCGCCACGTTGTCCAGTAGACCCTTCCTCCACTACTGCGCTATGGGTAATAATCTTATCTGAATTTAAGTCCTTAACAACCATCACTCCTATAGCTAAGCATTCCGGTGTCCCAGGTTTCCTACAGGCCCCGTCTATCGCTATTATCATATTACTTGCCTCCTATATTAATTTGCCAATACTAGCACCATGTTCCTTCACTAATTCAAATGCTTGTTCCTCAGTGAATCCAGCCTTTATTAGTGCATTGAAATACAATCTCATTTGCTCTGCGATAACATTAGCCATCATCTCATATTCTGACATCATATTTTTGAGCTCTTTTGCTGCCATTTCCATTTGGAGCTTACCAAGTATATCCATCTATAACCTCCTTACACAATCATGGCGCCAACTATCCTAACATTAGGGTTAGTTAGTAGCCTAAATTCATCATCGTACATAGTAGTATAATACTCTAACTTAGCGTCAATATTAGATGTGTTCGTTATTATTTCAATAGCACCTGTAGGTAACTCTACAGCAACTACTAACACCTTCGGTTCTTCAATAGTTTCGGCGACAGCTAACAATTGCTCTTTAAGAGTTAATTTACTTGTCATATCGCACCCCCTTGTAAATAGGACAATTTAGTGATATGTTTCCGAGCTGGTCTGTAGATTCTCCAAAGGTATCAATCTCTATAGTCTTACCAATTATCTCCTCTGGATTATCCCAGAAACGCTGCCTTTCTTCATCACTAAATCCTGAGCCAACTCCTACTCTATATCCTTTGTATTCTACAACCGCGGCGCCTAGCATTCCTTCATATTTACCTGTACCTTCCTGAATATCTACAACCTTTAAGTCCATGGACTTTACATATTTCACTTTCAATAAACTGTTGGAACGCTTTATTTCATAGAGGCCGTCCATAGTGTTTAGCATAATTCCTTCGCCGCCGCGTTTCCAGATTGGTGTGACCAGTTCTGCTATTTCTTCATCTGTAGATACTACACCTAGAATCGGCACCGCTTTTATTGTCCTGAACTTATGCCCTAAATCAAATGCAACTAGCAGTTTGACCCAATCGTCCCTCAGGTATCGCACGCCTTCATCGCCAAACATAGAGCCTAGCAATACTTTCCTATTCAGTGCAGTGTATTCTGAAGTGCCCCTCTTAAACTCATCTATAGGTATAATATCAAATATGTTAAATGATACTCCTGTTCTGATTCCTTTTCTATTAGCTATTGAGTTGGTTGCTTGTCTCAATGCGATACTGTTTTCATAAGTACCTATCGCAAGAAGCTCTCCATCGTATACGGTATTATCTGGTAAATATCTTGCCTCTTCAATTATTTCTACAAGGCCTTCATCCTCAATTCCTGACCTACTGTACATCCTGCATTTACCATTTTCCTTAACTAGTATTCTTCTGATGCCATCTAGTTTTTCTGTAGCTATGAATGGTCCTCTCACCTTATGCTTATTCTCTGGGTACGATACGCCTAGCATACAGCCTATTCTCGGTATAAAATCAGCGCCGTATACTTTGTTTAAAGATGTGTCGGTGACACCTATCTTTAAATCCTTAGTTACCATTGCAATTGCTAAGTCCCTAGCTTGCTCAGTTTCCTGTGCGTTTATAAATAACCACGCAAAATAAACATCTTTATCTGAACCTGTCTGATTCTTTTCAAAATATCTTATTACGTCGTGCGCAGTTATTGTCGTATCGCACATAGAGTGTTTTCCCTTTGTTAATTTGTTAGCTGCTATGCCTGTTCTAATATATGGGTTGTATATAAACTGTAGAACATCTTTGAACCCCGGCAATTCTGCGTACTTTTCTAGCAATGCTAATTTATCATTCCTACCTGAGGCTGCTTGAATTTCATATACTGCTCTTGCGATTTCCTTCATTATCATACCTCCAATTTGTTTTTTAAATTACACCTGAACCGGTTAATAGTTTGGCTTACATAAGACTGTGAGCAATTGAGTTCTGACGCTATCTCTCTGTGTGTTGCTTTAAACATGGAATCTCGCCAATATTCTAGTATGCTTCTTTGTGTTTTATTATTTACCTCAGCTATACATTGCTCAACACACTGCATTATTTCTTTGACTCCAGCCTCTTCTAGTAGCTTTCCGTCAGCAGTTAACGTGCTTTCAAAACTGTCTAGATGAGTCGTTCCTTTGTCGTCTACAGGCGCGTCATAAGAAATAGTATTCTTGTTTATTGTTGTGTTGAGGCTCCTGACATACGAACCCAACCTATTGTAGATACATACAGAAGCATATGTGGAGAATTTGTTACTCCTGCTGGTATCAAATGTCATTATTGAGGTGTATAGTGCTTCGTATCCTATGCTCAGCGCTTCTGGGTCACCTATTAGACCAAACTTCTTAAGTTGTTTCCCAATGAGCCCCTCATTCAACTTTATAAGCTCTTCTACTACCTCTGGCGATTTGTCCATTAAAAGTAGCTTATCCAAATACATCATCCTGACATGCCTGACACAAGCCAGATATTTCGAATTCTTTACGGGATAGCTCATCCCTAAATTCATCCTTATCCACTTTGCACCCACATAATGGACAATCGCCTTGCTCCACAGCCTTAACTTCCTCACCAAAACCGGCTCGCTGTAAAATTCTTTTATTCATTATTATTCCCCCTTTCATTAATATTATACCATAAAAAAGGGATTATTTCTTTAGTAATTATTTTTTCTGAGGCGCGCTGCACGCACCAGTTCTTTTACATCATGGAGTGTGTAACAAACACCACCTATACCGCCAGCCATCTGTATTTCTTTTATGAAAAGCCTCTGGTGAGGTGACGCTGTACCGCCTGCTGCCTTTAATTCAGCAGCCACAAACATACCGTCCACACATATTATGAAATCTGATATGCCCTTCTGGTATCTATCAGATGCCTTGTAGTAGGCAATGTCCTCTTGTGTGTCTAACCACTCCTTAACCTTCTTTGTTAGCGTTGCTTCCTGGGCGTATGTTAACATATCGTCCGCGTGGTCTGATTGTAATCGCATCTTCGGCCTCATTAGTAAGCACCTCCAAACCGTCCCCATGTTTCAATCCCCATTTATCTACAATGTAGCATGGTAATTGTACAAGAACGTTTTTAGGATTAGTTACTTTAACTGTTTTAATGTGTGTCATTGTATTCCTCCCTTCAAGTGAGTTAGTATTGCCATACTTACGTTCTCTTTGTTCCTAATGGATCTGTAGATAACTTCGTCTATAGTACCCTTCGCTTGTATAATATAATAAGTACATCTGTGCGGTTGCTTTGATTTGTCACCGTATATCCTATCAGCTGACTGTTCGAATAATTCCAAGCTGTCATTCATACTAAAGTATATCGCAAATCTAGCATTAGTAAGGGTAAGCCCCTTATCTGCAGAAGCAGGGTTAGCTACAAGATACTGAACTTTCCCCTCTTTAAAGTTCTTCAAGTTCTTATTCTTATCCTCAATACTAACCTTACCATATACGCAGGCACACTTGTCGCCTAACATATCCTGTATAACCTCAAATTCCTTATGGTAGTTACACCATATTATAACTTGCTCCTCTTCTCCAATGTTGCGTAGAAGATTTTCTAATACCTTAAACCTGTAATCAGAAAGCAAATACGTTTCCTGTGACTTAGTGTCAATTATAAATCCAGATGTGACTTGGTTAAGCTTGTTACGCTTCGCACCGGCGCTTGAGGCCGTTATGAGTATATCCTCTTCCATTAATTCTAGATACAATTCTCTCCTTAGTTGGTTATACTGTTCTGTCAGTTCTTTAGGCATTGTAATATCTACAGTGATAAAGTCTCTTCCAGGCGTATTCAATACATCTTCCTTGTCTACATACACTGAATACTTGCGGAGAAGCTGCATCAATTCGTCTCTTTTGTGTTCTTTAACCTGTAGCTTCTCAAACTGCGGGCTGTAAGATACGTTATCAAAGAAGTAGTTTTTGAATTGTGTCCATGATTGGTGTACTCCATAGTAGTCTATGGATTGTAGTTGCCTGTAGTATTCCCATTCACCATTCGGCGCTGGGGTACCGGAAAGGAGGTACCAGCGTTCCAGCGTCTGGGCGTAATCTACCGCTTCCTTACCGAACTTTGACTTGCTACTTTTCATCGCGGAGCTTTCATCTACAAAGCACCCATGGATATTTAGCTTATCAATATATTCTCGATAGCTCACAAAAGACTCTATATTGGTTATATATAGATTAGCATCCTGTTGAAATTTCTTCAAGCGTTTAGCTTTAGTCCTATCATGTAAGTTCACTACTTTCAATTCTGGGAAGAAGTGAGCTGCGTCGGGTAACCATGCATTTTCTATAAGTATCAGCGGACAAATCACTAGCCATCTATGGTCCGGATTCTTTTCTATGTCGTCAGCAATGATTTGTAAACTCATAGGTGTCTTCCCTGTACGGGTATCGTAGAAAAAAGCATACCTATTGTGTATTTCAGCTAATTCCCTCCCTAGCTGTTGATGGGCATACAACCAGCCATGTGGGCGCTGCGGCCCTTGTTCTAATAGTGCCTTTGTTGCGGCTTGCCTGTGCATTTCATTTTCCCATATCTCTCGTATATTTGGTGGTAAAGAATCTACATTGGTTTCATCAATATTTCTAAATAGCTTTAGCACTAATGCGATATTACGAGAAGTAGTTCTGAACTTCGTCTTTGTCCTATTGCTGTGTACGTATGGTATCTGACTCACTAAGTTATGTGTTTCCCAATCATTCTTATCACACTGTATTTCAATGTACTTATGATTGATTAATAGCTTATTACTCATTGCATCCTCTTTCCTTCTCTTTTATGATTTGCTCTAAGATGTCATTTAAGCTTATAGTCCCTCCACTCTTATCATTACATTCTGCACATTGGTGCAGTCCTGCGTATGTGAATGAAGGCCCCTTGAGCTCCTTACCACATTTAATACATTTCATTACTATTCACCACCCATTTATGAATTTATGACTTTTTTAAACACAAATGCAAAAATATAGAAAGGTGCAAGAGTTTGACCTTCCATATAATAATTATTGTGTGGGCAGGGATTTGCACCCTACATGAGGAGTTCAGTTCCTTTTTTCATGCGCGGGACTCCTCTAGTGTACGAACTCTAGCGTCTACCTATTCCGCCACCACACAATAAAATTGCTATTTTAATGGCGGGCGGGATTTACACCACGCTAAGAGGGATTAAGCGGCCGTGTACATCGACACCCTCTCGTGCGCTCTTATCACCGCCCATGAATTTTAGAAAGCTAGCTCTAGCCAAGGCACAGGGGGACTATGCCAAGGCTACAACCAGCTCTACTGGTTGTAGGTAATATTATTACTCTTCTTCGTAAACGTCTTCTTCAGCAGAATCTTCCTTAGGCGCTTTAGCTGCATCTCTCTTCGCCTTTTCAGCCAATGCTGCGTCTAATCTTGCTTGGTTATTTAAGATTGTTTCAGCAGGTGCGTTTCTCTTTTCTGCTTTGTAAAGAACTGACTTAGCATTTCTGATTTCAATCTTTAATTGCTCATCGGTCATTTCCTCAAGTGGTATTCCTGCTAATGCCCCTCTTCTTTGTGGTGCTGGCCTCTCAATAGTGATGGTACCTCCGCAGTGTGGACAAGTGATTTCAGTTGTTAATACGCTCATTGTACAAAACCTCCATTTATTTTTTATTTTTTACTTCATATATATTATACGCTATATATTTTAAAAACTACACTATTATTTTCACGAACTTCTTATCTTAGTTTTTTAATTTTCTTAGTTAACTTGGTTAATAAATTAAGGAGCGTCACGTTTTAAAAATGTTATTTTAAAATTAAAAATCAAAATTTAAAAATAAAATTTTAAAAATTAAAAATGGTCCTCCTTAATTTATTAATAGAGGTAATTAAGTTAATATAATAATTAAGTTAATATATAATATATTATATAAATCAGATCAGGCAGACGGTTAGTAGTTTCGCTACTTCTCTTGATATGTGATACATTAAGTTTGGCTCACAATCAATTAAGGATTGTAGATTATCACCCATCATGCAAAGCACCGACACATCACCTACCATCGGTTGTTCCTCTGATATCGCAGCGCCTGGTTGTATTGGCCCAGTTCTTAACTTAATCAGTGGATAATCCTCACCTATAGCTGCATCTACACATATTACCAATGCATCATCACGTAATAGTTGTAGCTTATCATGCAAGTTTCCACTATGCACTGGGTCATTAGTGCACCCTATGACATTCACATGCTTCGGTAAATTCATTCGCTTCAACCTATATCCAGTAACAGGCCCTACAGCGTCACCGGTTATATTTGGAGCGCCGATGCAGAGTATGTCGACCTTTTGGGCATTGCGTATAAGAGACAAAGCATCTTTACATATTAGTCGTTGTACCATATCACAGTCGCCTCTCGTCTGCCATGCTTAACTGCCTCTTTATATGTTTGTCTAAATACATCGATTATGTTCCCTTTGATTAGTCCACCACAATCCTCAGCGACGCCGTATTCTACAGTACCATCTTCATATATTATAATTATCTTTGAGCCGTATGGTATTACCTTAGGGTCTACGGCTATTGTACCAGGTCTTGGCTTAGTGCCTGTAGCTGTCTTATTAGGGTTTCCATCGTTCTCCATACCACTTACATTATCATACGGAGAATAAGCTGTTACTTGGAATGTATCTACAGAGTACTTTTCTGTTACTTGTCTGAGCGTCTCTATATGCGCTGTTAATTCATTAACTTCATTCTGTAGTTGTTTAACTTCATTCTGTAGTTGTAGAGCTCTTGTCCTGTAGGTATCACGTGTTGCATTGGCCCTCGACACTGCGGCGCTAAGTCTAGCTATCACCTCCTTATTTTCTGTATGTACGCTTTCGTGTTTATCTACAACAACCTTATAAGTCAATGTTGAACTTATACAGACACTCAGCGCCACTGCGACTAGAAGCTTTTTTTGCATATTTAATTCCCCCTTTCACTTATTATTATATCACTTTTCCTCGCAGCTTACCTTGGAAAAATAAAATACCGAGGGGTACGCCCCCCTATATATTATATAATAAAAGGTATAATTATACTCGTAACATGTCCATAGCCTTTATTATAAGTCCGTGATAGGTACCCTAGGGTTTTATATTAGACCCATTAACACGGACTCGTAATAGAGCCTTTAAAAAGCCAGGAAGTTAATCCTGGCCTACTTTGTCTTTGTCACATCTCAAACACAACTGCTTTATTTGCATTATCCCAAGAAACTTTAAAGCCTAAGCTTTCTCCAACATCTCTTATCGGTATGTCATAATTCTTTATTTTAATGTAATTAACTCCGCCTTTAACATATCCCTTAACCTTTCTAATCTTCCCATTAATTTTTAGATTTATTTCCCCAGTTGAATACATTCTTTCTTTCACCTTTTCTTTTATTTTTTCAAATTCCTCAGGATTTTTGACATAGTATCTTGGGCAGTCCTTTTTCGTAACATCATAATGTCTAAAAATACTTTTCAAAGGATCTAAATTAAAAGTCTGACACAAATAAGCACATAATTCAATCAGACTATCCATAGTTGCTTTTGAAAACTGACCTCCCCAGTCTGGATGACAGCATTCAATTCCAATAGAACAGCTGTTCCATTTATTGTCCCCAGCATGATAGGCTACTTCTGACGTTGGTATACATTGAATAATTTCCCCATTAATACCAATGATATAATGAGCACTGGCATATCTATCTTTTAAGTTGTTAAAATAATTCCGATTTGCCATTGCAGATGTTCCTGGGTTGGCAACCCAGTGAATAACTAATTTTTCAACTTTTTTTAATTTTATTCCAGGTCTGCTATATTTGTTATTGGCTAAAAATTTTTCAGTGATATTCATTTATTCACCTTCCTTTTCATCTGATTGTGAACCAACCCTTGCAGCATCCACCATCCCTTCACCTATGATGTAGGCAATTAAAATCGCACTTGCAGAAATAACTGATACCACTTGTTCAATAGTCAATTTATCTACTTTAAAAGCGACCAATATCGCTGTAACAAAACCTGTGACTGCTGCCCAAAACTTTCTACTAGTCAACTTTTGTTTCCAGTTAATCTTCATTGAGATTACCACCTTTCTAAAAATTTTGAATGCTGATATCTTCCTGAACTGCTTCATTCATTGTGCTGTCAATTTTGCTATCCAGTGCTGCATCTATTTTTGAAAGTTCACTTTCAATTTCTTCATGATGTTCAGAAGGATATTTCATCATTAGATTCAGCTTTGTTTCCAGGAAAGCAATTTTGCCTTTGAACACATTTTCTATCTTCGCCTTGTTAAGATAGAAAACAATTGCAGCACCATATGCACTGCCAGTGGAAGGAATTATGTACATGAACACACTGGTGTCTTTTCCTTGCCAGGCAAACACACATGCTGCAATCAATGAAGCAATAAAGATGTCCCTTGTTTGATTAAGAAGCTTTTTTGAAAATTCCTGGTTTTTATTCATCTGAATCAAGACCCCTTTTATACTTTTCAAGTGTGTCAATTCTTTTATGTGCCTGTTTTGCCGATTCTTCAACCTTGATAAGCCTTTCCCTGGATTCCTTTATGTCACTTTTAACATTGGTCATTTCATTTTTTATTTCGCTGATTCCAATGCCAATATTTTCAAGTTTAACAATGACTGTGGTCATTTCTGTTGCATCCCGTTTATCATCAAGTTTTTGATTTCTTCTTAAATTAGAAATCCCGGCAAAGATACCAAAAGCTACTGACACACCTGAAATTAGAAGGGCAACTTCAATTGTCAAACACACCACTTCCTTTTATAATAAATTAGCTCAATGTAGCAAGTTTACCATCTCTACCTACTGCAACAAACATATTATTACCATAGGTTACACCGTATATAATATGACTACTACTAAAACTACTGTCACGCGGATCCCAAGTAATTCCATCTGTTGATATAGCAAGTTTACCAGAACCGCCTACTGCAACAAACATATTATTACCATAGGTTACATCGTTTATAGTATCACTACCAAAACTACTGTAACGCTGAGTCCAATTAATTCCATCTGTTGATGTAGCAAGTTTACCAGAAGTGCCTACTGCAACAAACATATTATTACCATAAGTTACACTGGATATAGTATCATTACCAAAACTACTAGTGCGCTGAGTCCAAGTAATTCCATCTGTTGATGTAGCAAGTTTACCTAAATTGCCTACTGCAACAAATATATTATTACCATAAGTTACATTGGTTATAATATCACTACCAAAACTACTAGTACGCTGAGTCCAAGTAATTCCATTTGTTGATGTAGCAAGTTTACCCAAATTGCCTACTGCAACAAATATATTATTACCATAAGTTACACTGTTTATAGTAGTAGTACCGAAATTACTGGTGCGCTGAGTCCAAGTAATTCCATCTGTTGATGTAGCAAGTTTACCAGAACCGCCTACTGCAACAAACATATTATTACCATAGGTTACATTGCGTATAATATCACTACCAAAACTACTAGTACGCTGAGTCCAATTAATTCCATCTGTTGATGTAGCAAGTTTACCATCTCTACCTACTGCAACAAACATATTATTACCATAGGTTACACCGTATATAATATGACTACTACTAAAACTACTGGTGCGCTGAGTCCACACAGAAGAGTAAGGTATTGGCATAACTAAAGTTCCTGTTTTTATTCCTTCTTCAGTACCAATCGTATATCCTTCAAGCACATGTTGGGGTTGGGCTGTTCCATATTCACCCCCTTCACCCAATAACTGAAAAACCGAACCTGTGTACACTAGATGAAGTATTTGTCCTGCTTTGATATTTCCACTGGCCAGGTCATTACCATTAGATTTTTTTATTGCCTTTGCCCCTAATCCATTTATGTTTAATGTCGCTGTCCCTGTATTAGCATTTTGAAATCTGACTTTTATACTCATACCTTCAGTTAACGCTGTTATACCTTGAATATTTACCGCATATGAGTTTGTTCCAGTAGCTATAGCATAAGGTATATGATGAAAACTATCTGCTTCATGTTCATCAATAGCATTGTGAGCAGCTTCAATACCATCCTCTATATTATTCATAGTCTCAGCTATTATAAGGGTGCCCTCTTCTATAATAGTACCTTCAGAGGGTATGAGAGTAATAGTCCCGTCAGGATTTTCAACCTTCTCGTAGGTTCTAGGTCTTTCTACTTCTCTATTTTTCCATATTGTTCTTACATACGCCATAAATTAATCACCTACCTTTTATGAAATATTCCACAAAATCATCTGCATTATAAGCACTATCGTCGCCATCTATATGGTCAAAGAACCTTGATATTTCTACCATAAATTAATCACTTACCTTTATAGTTGTGATAATATGCTAATAATTATAGGAGTCAAATCGACTATTCTATTATCTTTTTCAATTATTATATTTTTTTCATCGATTGTTTCTCCCTCTTTTAAAAAATTACCTCTTATTGAAAATCTTAAATAAGCTATTTGAGCAGCTGTTATTGTCGGCGGTACTATAAAATCTCTAATATATGTTGAACCAGGAATTCTATCAACTAATTCTCCATTTCTATAAGTGCCCACATAAACCTTATTAATATCATAAAACATTAATTGTGATAAGTTGTAATTCGCCATAAATCTTTCACCTGTTATACACGGAATGAATCCACTTACAATACTCCCTGGTTCATTCCCAGTATTTCCATTCACCCAAACTAAAAGTTTATTTATTTCTGCTTCACTTGCTATAAAGAAATTGCTATTTTTGATTATAATCCCATTTATAGTATTATTGATCTCATCTTCTAACCCATCTATATCATCTTTGCTATGTTTATGCGCACTTGGAGGATATGTTGTTGGTAAGTCATTATTATTATTAGTAATATATCCTACATCATTTTCTAATTGCGATATTTTGGTAGGTTGTTCATCTTTTATTTTTTCCTCTTGACTCTTCTCCCAAATATAATCACTCAACTAAACCACCTCCTCTCCACATGTATACGCGCCACAGTATCTGAAGTTGGCAGCGTTACCATTATAGTGATTGTATAATAGACTTATGTTTTTCTCTAATCTATTAGCATCTACAAAGCTGAAACCCATCTCGTATACCCATTCTGTAAACGGTTCAATCCATCCCTTTGGTTTGTACCTAGTACCTAGCATCTTTATATTGCCTTCTATCCTATTCAGTGTGTCGGCGAATGGGAAGTCCTCAAGCTCACCATCCACTAACTCAGGATAGAAACCATATAAACCAACTAGTTCGACAAGTACTGATATGTTGTTCTCAACTCTAGCTAGGTCTTCAAAGTAATAATAATCGTTACTATTCCAATTAGTCTTTGTAGGTAACCAGCCCATACTATATACCTCCTCTTGTCTCTGTTCTCCCAGATAAGTATGAAGCGTACTCAAAGGTCTGTTTCAATATTCTAGAGTGTTTTTTAGCACCGTAGCTATCTTCTATTAATACAATGTCTCCGCACTCTAACGCTGGATTTTGTCTCCAGTTTACCTCATATAGTGCCCTAAGCGACCTTTCCCTCAATATCCATTTAGCTATGTCTAGCGCGTGCGACTCTGATATTATTAGTGGGTTTTCATGCTTCACTGTAACACCATTTCTAACCTTAGTATCTTTAAGTGTGTATGTGGTCTTTATACCTGTTTCGAAGTTTTGTACAACCATCATCACAGCACCTACTTGTTGGTCTAGCTTAATCTGAGGTTCGGCATATACGTTTTTGAACGTGATATTTTTCATATCATATCCTTGGTCAACGACTGGGTACGTGCTATCACCTGCGTAAACACCAGGTCCAGTGTACAGTGCGTATTTTGTCCCAGCGTCCAATGTCCTAAACTGTTGTATCTCTACAATACCATCTCTGTTCTGTTTAACAATAGCTTTACCAGCCATCCCAATGAAGTACAATGCCTTTCTGGAGTCTATCAACTCATAAAAGCCATTTGTAGCTATTTCCAGTAGTTTCTCATCTATGATGAATTCCGTCACACCAGCCTTGGTCAATACATCTACGGCAAGGTCATATAGGTTTGTTGCGCCATACCCAATATACATTATATCCTCTAGTATATCAAATACACTGAAAGCTGTAAATGTTGTAGTTAATGCACCTTCATCACTCTTCCACTCTTTAAGGTAGAACTTACCCATATTGATGGTCTCATAGTTATTAGGCTCAACTTCTAATGATAGCGTAGCCCATACTTCCTGTCTCTCCATTAGGAACCTGTAATGCCCTTCAGGGTTCAGTATGTTGTATATCCTATTCGAGTTATCTACAGTAAATTTAAGCTCGTTTGTCGGTAATGAATCACCTGTAACATTTATCTCTTCTGTAACTGAATAACTTATTAAATCACTATTCCCAAATGTCTGTGATACACCAAAGTCTATTGCTGTTACCTTAGCTCTACGTAATGGATGCGACCATTTTAATATCTGTACTATTATCAAGTAGTAATTATCCAGACTATCTTCCAGCACATAAGTAGTGTTCTTATTATCTACAACATGCTTTACCAAAATTGGTGTGTGGTTATTATCAAATACTTGTATAACGAAGTCGGTAGCGTATTCGTTTGTAAGGCTACTAAATGTTAAGGTAAGTCCAGCGCTATTATGACCTTCGGTGAATTCTACAGCAAACCCAACGGGAGTAGTGAATGTTCTATCAGAACCACATAGGTCCCTGCTCCACCAGCCAACCTTTGACTCACCCTCATCAACCCTAGGTGGTATTACAAACGAGCCATCCAGCTTAAAGTAATCTTTCTCAAATGAAGCATATTTGTGTGACATTACTCTACGCTTATCTATTAGCTGATTAATTCTACTTATTGATGCTTCATCATTATCCGTAAGACCATTCAACATCGCATCGTGATAAGCATTAATATCCAGGAGCTCGAACCGTACTTCACCCTTAAAATGGCGGGCGCTATCTTGCGTATATATTTTATTTTTATACTTATCACTTACTTCTAACATAGCGCACCTACCTTTCTATCAGGTTAAATGTGACGTCTTTCCAATACCATCCCATATGGGTTCTGAACCTGCGCCTGCGTATAGGGCCAGAATAAACCGTAGCTGCCTTTATAATCCCATTATCTGGGTACTCAAATGTAAAGAATACCTCAGAAGAGTCGATAATATTTAGAATGGTATCTAATTCGTCCCCAGATAATACAGGATAGGTGAGAAGAAACTTTCGCTTCTTCGCCACCAATTCCATAATCATATCACCTTCGGCATTACGGTCAGCTTTGGTAATATTATAGTGCTCTATATCAAATTCAGGAGGTGTCTTTATTAAAGTTCCGTTTAGCTTATACATTAACACCCCTCCTCTGGTTTTCAATCTGTCTTATTTCATACATCTTTCTTTCTAGTTCTCTTATACCCCTATCATCAGCGATTAAAGTATTTACATAGATTGGCGTTACAGGAGTGCTTTCTATAGGCTGCGCGTAGGATATTACTTCGGCCATTAAGTTTCGCATCATATCTATCGGTTCACCACCGAATATTGCTTGTCGCACCTTTGCCATAGCACTTGGGTTTTCTACAGGTAGTATTGTTTCCATCTTATTGCCCTCACTGAACCTAGCAATGTGTTCCTTCTTGAAGGTACCACCTTTAGCGTGACCAATAGTAACTGGGTCCATACTATATAGTCTCATACCACCTGCGCCACCGCCACCACTACTAGTTGAACGGGTAGATGCTATGCTGCTTCTAACATTACTTTCTTCATCCTTGGCTTCCTTCTTCCAGAACTTCAGGTCATCAAAGAAATCTTTTAATTTCCTCCACATTTTATCGAACCATTCTGTTACATCATCGTAGATACCTCTTGCCCAGCCTGAGAATCCTTTCTTAGAGTTCTCCCACCATGTGTCAAAGCTTGTTTTTGTTTCTCTCCACCAGTCTGAGAACTTACCCTTTGTATCTGAGTACCATTCAGATACACTAGTGAAGGTATTCTTCTTCCATCCATTGAAACCAACCTTAGTATCCTCCCACCAATCGCTTAATTTGGTATGTGTCTCAGACGCCCAGTTACGGACCTTATCGAAAGTATCTTCCTTCCACTCTTTAAACCTAGCACCAGTATCATCCTTCCAATCTGTGAAGCCTTTCAATGTATCGGATGACCACCCAGTGAGTGATTCAATAGTATCAACTACCCAGGTACCAATATCTATAAGTTTAGTATTTAAACCTTCTTTCCATACCTCACCAGTCTCATTCTTCCAATCTACAAAACCGTCCTTAGTGTCTTTCCACCAGTCTTCTAGCTTAGTCTTGGTTTCATTATACCAATTAGAAATCTCGGTGCCAGCTTTATTATGCCAGTCCACGAAACCTTTCTTAGTATCTTTCCACCAGTCTCCGAGGCCTTTCTTAGTATCTTCCCGCCAATTACCTATATTAGTTGCAGCACTATCCTTCCATTCTATAATGGGCGCAATGGTTTCATTCTTCCAGTCTACAAAACCGTTCTTAGTGTCTTCCCACCAGCCATCAAATGTAGCCTTTGACTCATTGTACCAGTTAGTAACGTGTTCCCAGAATGATGGGAGCAATCCACCAATTACACCATCAAGAGCAGCGCCTAATGCCGCACCCATTGGACCACCAACCATGAGTCCTATAAGAGTACCTATTGAAGCACCAACGGTTGCACCTCGACCTGCATCCGATTCGAACGCTTTCTTTAAGTCTTCCCAGAAGCGATCAACCACATCACCTAAGCCTCCACCTATTACAGTACCTATTCCTGCTCCTAATGGACCCGCTAAAGCTGAGCCTATCAGTGAACCTAGGGAAGCACCTACTATAGCACCTTGACCAACGCTATCTTCAAATATTTGTTTTAACCCCTCCCAGAAGTGACCAACTACAGCGCCTAGGCCACCGCCTATAACTGCACCTATCCCTGCTCCTAGTGGTCCCCCTATAGCGAAACCGATTAAGGCGCCTATTGCAGCTCCGATTGTAGCGCCCTGTACTGTGCTATTTTCAAACGCTTTCTTTAAATCCTCCCAGAAGTGACCAACTACAGCGCCTAGGCCACCGCCTATAACTGCACCTATCCCTGCTCCTAGTGGTCCCCCTATAGCGAAACCGATTAAGGCGCCTATTGCAGCTCCGATTGTAGCGCCCTGTACTGTGCTATTTTCAAACGCTTTCTTTAAATCCTCCCAGAAGTGACCAACTACAGCGCCTAGGCCACCGCCTATAACTGCACCTATCCCTGCTCCTAGTGGTCCCCCTATAGCGAAACCGATTAAGGCGCCTATTGCAGCTCCGATTGTAGCGCCCTGTACTGTGCTATTTTCAAACGCTTTCTTTAAATCCTCCCAGAAGTGACCTACTATACCACCCGCGACACCTCCAAGTATAGCACCTACACCAGCACCTATTGGCCCACCAATCATTCCCCCTATTATAGCTCCTAGTGTAGCACCTATTCCAGCACCTATACCAGTAGGTGATTTAAAGAACTCTACTAGCTTCTCCCAGAATAATCCTGCTATTGCGCCAGCAACTGCACCTATCTTAGCGCCAAGAGTTGCTCCAGGTAAGCCTCCAAATGCAGCGCCTATAATACCTCCTATGATAGCACCTATACCAGCACCAACAAGAGCTCTTTTAAGCTCTCTACTTATAGAGTCAGCAATACCTTGTGTCCATTCAGTTATCGATGCGCCAACGTCAGGGAACATCTCACTGGCATCAAACGGTGGTATAGCTGGCATCTCTATATCTGGTATGTCGAACACATCATCTAAGTCCCCAGCACCAGCATCTAGGTCAGGAAGTACGAATACCTCATCAAATGCCATCAAAGCCTGCTTAGCTTTCTTACCAGCTTCTTTGGCCTTATCACCCATTTTCTTAAGCCCTTTACTAGATAGCTCAAGTTCTTGATTGAATTCATTAGCGATCTTCGTGTTTTCTTCCATCTTAGGTGCGAATATCTTAGATGGGTCTACGCCAAATGCTCCAGATATTTTACCCATTAAGTTATCTACAGCACTTCCGAACTTTTTACTAGCCAGTGTCATTGCAAGCAATCCGCCAACTGCTATACCAACAAACGCAGCTAATGGGTTCGATGCTAATATACCTATAAGGAAACCTATTGCTTTACTTAGGTAAATAATACCTTGCGCTACTAGCTTAACTATCAGCAGCGATTTCAAAGCAGCTGTAAAGCCAAGTATTAGTTTTATCACAGCGTTTATTATAAACAAACCACCAAGCACTGAAACGAATATTCTAACTGCAGTACTGTTACTTGTTAACATTTGCATTAATACTGCAAGTATTCGCGTAAACATATTAATAAACGGCATAACCGCGTTAAAAATGTTTAGAAATAGTTCAGTGAAAGCATGCCTGACTGGAGCTAGTGCTTTATACATAGCCACTATGTTCTGTATAAGCATCTGTATGTTAGCAGCGAATAACCGTATCTTCTGAACAATTTCTGGCGGGAACAGGTTTTCTAGCAGGTAGCCAAAACCGCCCCTCCTTACATATTCCCTCATTGCTTCTAACTTCTTAGAGATCTTTTCCATATTAGCTCTGAAGTTCTGGTACAGAGGGTCGAATGCGCTCTGGCTTATTATCAGTAAGTTCTCTTTAATCGAGTTAGCTAGGCCCTTTGTAGTTCTCTGCATCGCTGCAGAGGCCCCAGCGTATCTTTTATCCATTCCCCTAAGAATAGCTGGAATAGCTATATCAGCAGTTACTGGGGCTTTCCCTAAGTTAGATATTTGTTCATGTGTCATCCCTAGTTCTTCTCTTAGTATCTGATATGCTGGTATACCTGCATTAGCAAGCCTTATTAACTCCCTAGCAGTAAGCCTACCTTTTGCTTGTATTTGTCCTAATGCTTCAGATATATTTCTATAAGACTCTACCTTACCAGATGCTGCAGTAGCGTCCGCTATACTTCTCATTATCCTTTCCATGTTCTGAAGAGGGAACTCGTACGCCAAAAGCATTCTAGCGTTATCAGCTGCCTGCTCATATACGAAAGGAGTATCTGCAGCAAAGTCCTGTAACATATCATTAAACCTCTTTGCTTTATTAGCATCCCCTATTAGACCTGTAAAAGCTACCCTAGATTCTTCAGCAGCTTGAGAGAAGTTGTACAATTCCCTAGTGACACTTTGTATTGCGTGAATAGCCCTATAGAATGCCTGCGAGACCATAATACCTTGCGTAATTCTTTTAACACTCTTATAACCTTTATCAGCTGCATCTCCGAATATCCTAAAACTCTTACTAGCACTTGTAGCACTTTTAGTAACAGCCTTAAAGTCATCGGCCACATGTTTGGAAAACCTAGTAGAAGCGGCAGAAGCAGCCTTTAAACCTTTACTAAATTGTGAAATATCTATTCCTAACTTAGCTGTTAAAACGGAGAAAAATCCCATTAGCTACACCTCCTACCATCCAGGAATTTGATCAATATATCCAAACTGTGGCTCAGCCTTATTGTCATTGGAACCATACAACATTTGCTTATATTCTATAGCAGCGTCTAATAATGCTCTAAATTTCCTTGGCGTTGTATTCCAGAACTGTTCCTCAGTCATTCTTAATTCTACAATCCCGAGGAATAACATAAAAGGCCAATCCCAACCATCATCTTCTTCTGTTGGCTGCGCTGATTGGCCTTGGTTACTCCCGGGACTTATTAGTTTGGGCTAACTACCTTATCCTGTGGCAAATCTCCCATCATTGCTTTATTCATCTTTTCTGCTATCGCTTCTAAGTTTGCTAAATCTATCTGACTGCCCACATAGTGCTCAGTTAGATTTTCATCCTCATGTATAAGACCTGCCCACAGGATGTATCTTATTGCGATGATACTTCCTGATTCTAATGCTTCCATGGCTTTGTCCATGGTACCGTATTTTTCCTCTAGTAATGCAAAAGAATTTAGAGTGTATTTAAGTTTTCTTTCAACACCATCACCAATATCTATTACTACAGGTTCTCTTCTTAACTTTTTAATATCAGCCATTGGTTACACCTCCATATTATTCAGTACTAGGCAACTGGACGTTCTCAAACCATGTTTGCATCAATGTTTCATCAGCATCAGGATGCTCAGCATCAATTTCATACTTCCAAGGTTGCACTTCTTTATCACCGATTTTGTACTTCTTCTCAAGCTTAACAAATTGACCTACAATAGTCTCAGATTGGAAGTTGATGCTGTCACCTTTTGTCTCACTATTATCTTCTGGCTCCAAGAACTTTCCTTTGTACAGCCACACATATCTATACTTACCGTTGGATTTAAGTGTCCTATAGCCTATGGCTACCCATGGTGGTGTATCATTAGCTCCGTACACAATAGCACCTTTGCTATCTATTGTATGACCTAAGAGGTCCGCCTTCTGTTCTGTAGTAAGCTCATTCTTTTGTATCTCTACTTCTATGTTACCTAGAGTTGTAGCTGATTCACCTGGGCCGTCATCATAGAAAATAGTTTCTTGCGATGCATTAGGGTTGATATTCAGACTCATAACACCAGGTGCTGATTTTACCTCTCCATATGACGGATTAGATATACCATCATCTGCTGTCAATATAGCATAAACAAGATTATCGCAACCTATTCTAGTCGCCATTATATCACTCCTCCTTAATCTCTTTCAGTGGTTATACCAATATTAAATCCGTAGGTAGTTCTACCTGCACTATCAACCTTAATCTTAAACGGTGTTTGTCTTGGGTATATTTGACACCACCTACCATTACTTAACACCTTATATCTATCTACAGTGTTTAACTCATCAAATATCTGCTTGCACTTTGCTTTAGCTACGCTAGCTTTCTTATCTCTAAAGGTCAATTGTAAAGACCTATGTGTAAACGTATCATGCAGAGGTGTAGGAGCTCCTGCGTACTCATGTATTACGAATACGCTATCAGGTTCCTCTGGCGTAAAGTCCCTAAATGAATCGATTCCATCACCTTCCACAATACCTTTAGAAGCAAGATGGTTTATTAAGTCAAGAAGTAAATCATTCATTGTTCTCACTCTCCAGCACAAGACCTACATGCTTTATTACAGTTCTAGGGAACTTTTCTGATGCATAATCTCTAATAGGGTCTTCAAGGAATTTCGCCTTTCCCACAGGGTGGATAGCTTCAAGGTCTTCATGAACTGCTACTGCGTAGTCCATAACAGGTGTTCCTGTTTTTGGGTTTATTGCAGAACCTCCATATCCCAGTGTAGCTTCGTAGCCATAGTCTTTTGCCTTCTGTATATCATAGAAGGCACTATTAGCAAGCGTCTCAGTATCTCTAGGTACTTGTCTGAGGCTCTCCTCCATTATGTCTTCGCAAGCTTCCTTAGTAGCGGCGTAAGTAGACCTTGCTACTTTACTTATAGTTGCTTCGCATTTCTTATGAAACCTACTGAAATTTACATCCATAGTAACTCGCATTACAGATACACCACCACTATATCTATTTTACCTGTGTTACCGTCGTAATATGGCCCTAGTGCTTTGATATTGTAATCATTATCGTTGAATACTACCACATCAGTGACCTTAATAGCGGTATCGCCTTCAATGTATAACTGTAGATTTGACACAATATCGTTACCATGTACATCTCTTACTAGAGTAACTTTGCCTTGTGGATAACATTTAGTCACTATTAACTCACCAAACAAAGGGTCACCGGCACCATCTCTACGCAAGAAGGGTTTAATTGTGACAGGTACTGATAGCCACTTCTTTAATGATTTAAACATTGTTATGCATTCCCTTCCTAAATACCTTTTTATATCTATATTTAGGAACTGATATACCAGAAGTACTACATAACTGCTTATAATATGCAGCCTTATCAGCATAGTACTGTTGCCTGGAAGTAGGATCCTCTGATTGTGGGCCTAGCGACCTCTTTATATCCCTTGCAAACTTATCTGATATCCTTTGGTATAAATTATATAACCTAAGGTTATGTTCACTGAAAGTATCTAGGATATAATTTATTTCAGCATCCAGTAGTAACTTATCATTTTCATCTGTGTCACCTATGATAAATCTATATTTATCTAATTCACTATTAGCAGGGTCGCCTGAATAACTCCAAGTCATTCTATCACCTACTTCTTGATTACTACTTTGGCTTTTGTTACAGTCTTTGGTTCCTCAGGTTTTGGCTCCTCACGTTTTGGTTCCTCAGGTTTCGGTTCCTCAGGTTTTGGCTTCTCAGGTTTTGGTTCCTCAGATAACCTATCATCCATAGGTTCAGTCTTGGTAAACCCTGGGAGAATGTCTACCCCAGACCTAGCTTTTATATAAGCAGCTACAGATTGTAGGTTATCCTCAGTCACCACTATTACTTTACCCTCATTAACTTTAGACTTGAAACGCTTTATAGCTGTAGGGTCTTCAATTACAGACCCTACACTATAAAACTTGCCTAACGACTTGAAGGGCTTTTTAACTACAAAGCACTTCATTACGCGATGTCCTTAAAAAATACTCCCAGGTCTTGTGCTATAACTTTAGGGTCGAATGCAATTTCTCCCTCTATTCTTTCAGTTCCTAATCCTAAGATATCCATTGGTAATCTTACGATTCTACTACCATAAGCACTTGCTCCCATCAACCCAGTCCAAGTAAAGATGTATCCAGCTGATGGTTGCTTAATAGCAGGTCTTGGGTTAACATAGCATAATAAAGCGTGATCGCCCATTATGAAGTTGATATCATCTTCTTCACCTTGAGCTGCTGTGTTAACTACTGCCCATGCAACATACACATTATCTACTTCGAATAATGTAGCTAATAAGTCAGTAGTTACAATACCTTTTTGAGTGTACTTAATTCTGTCTAAAATGTCTTCATGGTTCTTCAGAGCATAAAATACTCTTGGGGAAAGAACTAATGTATTAGGTCTGAAGCCTGTCTTAGAAGCCATTTCTATGGATTGGTTAGTGATAACCCTGATTGGATCGGACATTGGGTTACTAAACTTAAGCTCTTGGTTAGTAGTTGGGTTCTCATCTACTCCTGTAATCTCAGTAGACCATACACCAGGTCTGAAGAACTTTCTAGCCCATTCTATCTCTCTTCTGATTAACATTTTCTGAGTAACGAAGTCTGTAGCATCCTTGTCAGCATCTAACGGCTCATCATAGTTTGCTCTGTCTTGTTCTGTTACATCTTTGTGGAACGCATGAACCCTACAATAGTATGGGTCTGACGCTTCAACACCGTAGTCGCCTCCAACGGACTCAGAAGCGCCTGCTCTCACTCTTGCTTCATCTCTGAAGAAATCTCCTTTGTTGTACACAAAGTAAACATCAGACTGTTTCTTTACAGGTATTCTTGGGAACACCTTATCAGCTATAAATGCACTCTCATCTTGCATATATGCAACGGATATATTAGTTAAAGCTCTATCTATATGTGCTTGATTCTTAGTAGGCATCTACACCTCATCTCCTTTCAATTATCTAATCAATATTGATACTAACGCACCTTCACCAGAGGCGTTAGTCATTGCAATACCAGCAACATGTCCTTGATCTAGTGGAATAGCCTTTCCATCTGCATCTGATTGTACTTCTGAACCAGCTTCTATTGCAGCAGCCGCTTCTACCATTACAATACCGTTAGCTATCTCCAACACTTCACCCTTAGCAGCGTCTACCATTGATGCCCCAATAACTGCTTCACCGGCACCTGCTTGAACCCCTTGTTCATCAGCATTTATTTTAACAAATCTTCTGCGTTCCACAGTAGCGCCAGCTTCAGCACTAAATCTCATATTAGGAATTTCATATGCAGCCATTACTTAGCACCTCCACTCAAATATTCTTTGTATAACTCAGGGTTTTCATTGATAACTACTCCAATAGCTTTTTCCTTAGTTATACCATCTCTCTTGGCAATTTCGTCAGCTTTCTTTTCTATCCTTGACCATGCATCTGTAGAACTAGCTCCACCCTTGCCTTTACCAACCTCCTCAAATATGTCGCTTTCTTCTAATACTTTAGCAGCTGATTTAAGTATCTCGTATACATCATCTGAAATACCTTTAACCACTTGCACTAACTTTTCTTCTTCAACTGGAAGCGCTTTAAGAGCTTTAGCTTTCTTAATAGCTTCCTCTTCTTCTTTTTGCTCAGTTAGTTGCTTAGCAATCTGCTCAGCAGCTTCCTTTTGAGCTTGTAAAGATTTGAATACCTTTTGAACTGCTGGGTCTAAACTCTTAAGAACTTCTTCAAAGTTTTCCTCTTGTGCAGGTTCTTTAGACTTCTTCACCTCTTCCTTAATTTTCTCAAGCTCTGCTTTTGATTTCTCTAATGCTTCCTTAGTATCAGAAAGCTCTGCAGCAACTTCTGCCGGTACTTCTGCTTTAGCCTTAGCTACTTCAGCTTGAATTATTTCAGCATGCTCAGGTTTAAGCTTTGAAATAATTTCATTAAAATCCATACCTGTTTCCATCCCCTTTCTTTTATATAGTTTTATGAAGGCTGCTGAATTAGCCCCCTCATCAACCAAATCGACTCTATCAACCACTAGGTCTATAAGAAGGTTAGGCACCATTAACACCTCCTTGATTATATTATACGCTGTCCAGCGGCGTGTTATTACACTTTGATTTAAACTTTTAATCTCTTTGCCTTACCTTGAATTGAAAACATCTTATATTCGCCATCCACAACCTTTTTGAACACATCATCATCGTGTATCTTAACCGTTATGAACCATCCTTCTGGGATAGTTCCCTCAGGTATTCCCATGGCTTCCATTTTCTGCTTAGTAAACACAATAGACTCTACTACAGTACCTTTTGACTTTCCTTTATGCATTTCACCACTCTCACGGTACTCTAGCATAAAATCAATAGCTGCCTTCTCTAATACTTCAGCAGTTACTATATCACCATCCCAATCTAATGGTAATGAGCCATCAGCGTTCTTTGCTATATTAGCCCAACCACTAACAAGCTTTTCAAACTTATTGGATTTACAAACTTCAGCACTTATATTTATGGGTTGCTCAATATACAATGATTCATCATATCTTACGTAGGTACCATCATCCAGATACACTGACTCGCTATTCGTTACGCTAGTATTCTCGTATCCGTATCCATCATCATTGATGTAGGTAGTATTTCTATTAACAGTTTCTACTGTTTTACTGGCCATTTCAATTCCCTCCTTACATATAATCTAAATCATTTTGCTCTAGGTCATTATCTACAGTATCATCATCGTTGAAACTTTTATCTTTAAGTTCTAACCCTTCTTTCTTACCTTGGTTTCTGTAGACTTCATTGAATACTTCCTCTGACATCTGCGGTAGACTTGATATTTTCCTTAAGTGGTTCATCAGTTCCATATCGCCTGATATATCTAATCCCATTGAACGAAGTAACAATGCAATCTCCTTCAAACTTGGAGACTCAATATTTCCAGGCACTATCTTTGGATAATCAGTTATACCTTCGAAATTATTATAGTGCATCAACTTAGGTACTGCATATTTATTGAATACATCTGCTATATTCTGTATTTGAGCATTAAGTGCAGTAGCTAATAGTGATTGCTTAGTTTCAGCCATAGCGAAGGAACCCGTCTTCTCACCACCCAGTAGCACCAAATCTGATAGCATAGTAATCGCAATTCTATAATCATATCTATTAATAATTGCACTCGTATCAAACTGTCTAGCTGAGCCTGAGGATAGTAGCTTGAATTCCCAACCATGTGGAAGTAATACACCTTCTTCGCTGTCTCGTCTAACATTTCGTATTAGTTCTTCTGCATTCTGTCTAAGCTTCACAAGCCTTGTATCTTCATCATTCCAAAGGTCTAAACCCTCTGGTGCGTGTAGTACTGGAAAACCTGCGAGGTCCCTTTCAATACCTATACCCTCTATCTCTTCAATATGTTTCTTGAAGTACCAAGGCCTATATGCATTTCTTAACAGTGATTTACCCTCTGGGTTATCTCTTAATACCCTAGTTCTAAACAAAAGCCCTTTTGACAGTGGTATAACTACAATCTTACCAGTATTAGGGTCATGTTGGACAAACGCCTTAATATCTCCCTCATCGTCGAACATCCACTCGTGCAACGTGGCTTGCGACCTGATAGGCATTCTTCTCCATCCTATTTTGCCATCTGAGTATTTGCTCCTGAACTTACTATTTCTCTCATGAGGTCCTCGTCTAATCTTATAGACAATTTCATGAAAACTGAACCCATAAGTTAACATAGATAATATCTCAGATATTGTATCAGCCCATGACGTATCCATATCATGCATACAAGAATACAGGAATTCTGCTGCTTCTATATCTACAGGTTTGTCTGATGCTGCTTCTGTTGACCATTCAGCGTTGCGTATCAGCATCTCAGCCAAGTACAATATAGCACCCACAACTGGGTCATTATCAGCCATCTCTTGATATATGTCACCGGCTCTTGGCCATTTGAGCATAGGCAGGAACTCTTCATACACATATCCGCCATATCTTCTCAGACCTGTTGAACCTAACTGTTTATAATTAATCCTTTCCAAAATCATCCACCCCCTATCTATTTATTCTACTCCAGTACGAACCACCTGACTTCTTAAGACTCGTAGGACCTACTAATAACACCTTATTTCTGAAATACGTAAATGCTCCTGAGAAAGCGTCTATAGTGTCATCGTTGCTACCATACGGGAATACATCAGCTTCATCAAAGAATGCGGTCATATTCCTACACCTAGCGGACATAAAGACTCTTCCACCCTGTGCAGCAGAAGATGCTGGTTTCGCCCTCTCAACCTTAGAACCTGTAGATCTAACTCCCTGGAAGTCATACCCGTTAAGAACGTTCCTAGCATAATGGTCTATAGTAATATCTCCAGAAGAACCTGGTTCCTGCTCCATCCTTATAGCACAGTCGTATCCATCCAACATTGCGGTCTCAGCAATAATCTTCTCAACATCATGAGGCGTCTTCTGAACCCTGATTATGTCTTCTATCCAGTATAAACCCTGGTGATGCGCGAGCTTAAGCCCAACGGTGTAGTCCGGGTCTCTTCTGCCCTTACCCCTACGTTTAGAGGGGTCTGTAGAAGCCATATCCCAGTACCTAACTCTCTTGGCCGTATCTGGTATGTCATTAGCAGAAACTATAGTAAACCAATCTCTACTGAACATGTCACCTTTCTCACGTACTTCCCAGTTACCGTTTAATAGTTGTTCTCTAGTTACCGGGTCTAGTTCTGCAAGTGACTCTTTATATTCGTCAGCATCAAGGAACGGGTTATCATCCAGTCCAGCGGGTATAAACACCCTTCCAGCCTCTTCCCCTTCTACGAAGAATCTCTGATAGTAGAATTCACCATACTCGCCTCCCGGGTTCGCAGTGGCCCTGAACCTCAGCGGAACTTTAAGGTGTTTGGGCTTTCTAAGACGAGAGAACATGTATCTGTAGTTACTAGGGGAGATATGAGTTACCTCGTCAGTCCATGCCAATGTACTGGAACTCGGCACCCTGATAGCGGTAGCAGTCATTATCAGATTCTAGGTATCCGAAAGCCAACGTTGCGCCGGAAGGAAATGTGTACTTCTTTTCTTTCTCTGACCACTTGACCTCCCCTGATTCTACAAAGGGCATTAACCAGTCTTTCGACATAGAAATCAAAGCACCTGGTAATGATAAGTCAGCGTACGTCTTTCTAAACAGTATAGCTGAATATCCTGGTATATCTACAAATTGTAGTGCACCCATCAGCTGAGCAACTGACTTGCCACCACCTGCAGCTCCTCCATAAAGGATTTCCTTAATGTCATTCATCAGTAGAAACGCCCTCTGTTTAGGAGTAGGTTCATATGGTATATATTTTGTCAGTCTTGGTGTTAGTGCTTTTTGTAAGGCCATAACATCAACGTTGGTTAAGTCTATATTAGTACTTGGCATCGGCATCACCTCCTTTAACTCTCCTCGCTGCTTCCTATCAATCTTCAATTGTTTCGTCTCTGTAGTATCCCGGGAGCTAGGCTATCAACTTCATACAGTAGCTTCTTAACTTCGTACAGCGTATCCAGTAGTTTCTGAACTTCATACAGCATATCCAGTAGTTCCTGGACCTTCGCTATTGCCTCATCAAGTTGTGTAGTATCTATGTCAACTACAGCCTTTAGGTCGTCTTTTCTAGCCATCTTATTATCCTCTCCTTCCTCTCATCGCTATAAAACTCCTGCTTCGCATACCATTCTTCGAAATCAGAGGCGGATTTAGAACTATTGCACCGAGCACAGCTTGGCACAATATTTTCCCTCACTGTTTTGCCTCCCTTACTAACAGGTACCACATGGTCCCTGGTAAGCTTAACACTCCTAGATTGTTTCCTGCCACAGAATGCGCACCTTCCTCTGAAGTACAACACCGCATCTTTCCAGTCTTCGAAGGAATACCCGTCCTCCTCGCCGGTGCGATGCTTGGTATTGTTTAAGAACTTAGACAGCTTTTTCTTGTTAATCTTTCTACTGATGTTGTAGCACTCCTTGCAATCGGCCCTGTACCGCGTCGACCCATCTTTGAACTTACCATTCTTAGGGAACTCAGTCAGTTTCTTTTCCAGCCCACATACACTACATACTTTCGTTGTCATCATCAATCCTCCTTAACTACAATTTCTGTAGTCTGTTTCACCCCAATAGTCTTGAACGCGTTGGCCTTAACCAATATATCCAGAATCTCTTTTAGGTCCTCAGTCTTTGTAGGACTTTCCTTTAAGTTAGGATTATTATCCGCAAGCTCAGGCCGTATCAAATCGGGACTGCTCAATCTGGCTTTCCTCTCTAACTCTGCAGATAGTTGAAGCAGCCCCTTAATATCCTTAGGCTCCAACTCATACGGGTCAATAGCATTTATCGCAGTAGCCAACTTCTCATTCAACGCCTGAGCCATTTCAATATGCTTCTTGTTCATATCCAATATCTCTTGCTGGCGCTGCTGCAACGTCAGGTTATCTACATACTTGGCCCATGCTTGAAGTCTTACTGGGAAGTCCCATCGGGCTCCTACCTTCTTAACTACACTAATTGTAGTTCCTAGTTGCTCCGCGACCTGTCGATACGATGGCCTGCTGCTGGGGTATATGTCCCTGTAAGCTAACCAGATCTGCCACTCCCTGTCAGTCTCAGCGGGCTGGCGCTCCCACAGTTCTAACTCTGCTTCCTTAGCTACGTCAATCCAATTGAAGTTATGGTGGCGGTAATATGATACTCGATTATTCTCAGCTTTCACGCAATCTTCACATAAATGTTTGTTGGTTTTATGAGGTGTTTTTTCTTGACCACATCTGCGACATTTGATTAACATTTGTTCACCCCCTCAATTATATTATACGCGGCTGAGAACTACAATAGCACAATTATTGTAAAGAGTATATTTACGGACTCGTATAATAGCCCCTTAATAGGGGCATATATAAAACCCTGGGGTGCCTCGTCACGGACTCGTAATAATCATTTTAAACATGTACGCGCGTTATATATTTATATGTATAATAAACCCGTAATTTCTGGACTAATAGTTTCCGGATTCCATAAATCCAGTGCCACGGCGCTAGGGGCACGCTGAAATTGTCAGAATATTCAGGCAATTTTTGGCTATTCAGAATATTTAGAATATTTAGAATATTCAGAATATTCTTAATAATATGAATATTTAAAATAGTCAGAATATTCTTAATAATAATAATAATAATAATAATAATATGAATATTTATAATAGTCAGAATATTCTTAATAATATGAATATTATTAATATTTTAATTATTCAGAATATTTTAATTATTCAGAATATTAGAACTTTAATAATTTTTAAATTAGCTATTTACATTTATATAAATAT
>Ga0208938_1000230_pt1 | contig 48915 bp, 52 predicted proteins | sample AD_UKC125_MetaG_FD_184434 | JGI IMG/M metagenome (GOLD analysis project Ga0208938, IMG submission 184434) | Active sludge microbial communities of municipal wastewater-treating anaerobic digesters from USA - AD_UKC125_MetaG (SPAdes) (version 2) | ecosystem: Engineered > Bioreactor > Anaerobic >... | reverse complement strand
CGCTGGCTGCACGGTGAGCATCGAGCTGCCACTGGAGCCGATCCCATGACCACCCCCACCGCCCTGATCGCCGAGGACGAGCCCCTGCTGGCCGCCGCCCTGCAAGCCGAGCTGGCGCGCGCCTGGTCCGAGCTGCGCGTGCTCGCCACCGTGGGCGACGGCCACAGCGCCGTGACGCAGGCGCTGGCGCTGCGCCCCGACGTGCTGTTCTTCGACATCCGCATGCCCGGCCAGGGCGGGCTGGACGCCGCCGCCGAGTTGATGGACGCCTGGGACGACACGGCGGCGCCCTTCCCCGCCCTGGTGTTCGTCACCGCCTACGACCAGTACGCGGTGCAGGCCTTCGAGGCGCAGGCGATCGACTACCTGCTCAAGCCCGTGCAGCCGGCGCGGCTGCAAAAATCAGTGCAAAAACTGTGTCTGGCGCTTGCGCAGAGAGCGCCAGCAGCTATCGTTTCAGAAGCAACCAGGGGCCCTGAAACCGCCCACCTTGCCGAGCGGCTGCGCCAGTTGCTGGCCGTGCTCGACCCTGCCGCCACCGCCGCCCCCGCACCGCTGCGCCAGCTGGCCGTCAGCGCGCCCGGCTCCAGCGGCCAGCGGGTGCGCATGGTGCCGATCCGTCAGGTGCTGTTCCTGCAGGCGGCCGACAAGTACGTGCGCGTCGTCACCGCCGAGGGCGAACACCTGCTGCGCACGCCGCTCAAGGAGCTGCTGCCGCAGCTGGACGCCGCCGAGTTCTGGCAGATCCACCGCGCTACCGTGGTGCGCGCCGACGCCATCGACCACGTGCAGCGCGACGAGCACGGCCGGCTGCACCTGCACCTGCGCGGCTGCCCCGAGCGGCTGGCGGTCAGCCGCCTGTACGCCCAGCGGTTCCGGGCCCTGTAGGGCCGCGCCAGGCCGGCGCGCCCAAGAAAAAACCCGCTCGCGCGGAGCGGGTTGCAAGAGACTGGCCTTGGAAAGCCGGTGTGCGCGCCGCTGCGGTCGGGGCTGCTCGGCGCCGCGGGTGCGTCAGGCGCGCAACCCGCGTCAATCCCAGTCGCCGTGGCGCCGGTGGTGCTTGCGTGGCTTGCGGTAGTGGCCGTCACCCCAGTAGTAGCCCGGGCCCGGGCGGTACACCACGCGGGGCGGCGCGTAATACGCCGGCGGCGGGCCGTAATACACCGGGCGCGGTTGCACGTACACCGGACGCGGCTGCACATAAACCGGCGGCGGCGCCACGTACACGGGCTGCGGGGCCACATAGACCGGCGGCGGCAGGTTGCCCACGCCAATGGCCACACCGGGCGAGCCCACGCCCACCGACCAGAACACGTCGCTGCGCGCCTGCGCCACGCCGGCGGCGCCCAGGGTGCCCGCGGCCAGCAGGCCGGTCAGCAGAATGCGTTGCAGGTTTGTCATCAGAACTCCTCTCATGCCGCCAGTCACGGCGAACGATGTTGATGCCCGATACCCTAACGCAGCAAGCGGCCTGCCGGCGCACCCGGCAAGCGTGACAGCGGTATCGACACGTAACCCAAAAGACCGCGAACCCCCGGCCCGCGCAGCCCTCGCCACCCCTGCCCCGACCGCCGCGTCGGCCCTGCCGGCCCACCCCCGCCGCCTAGAATCCGGCCCATGAACGCCCCCGACAAGACCGCGGCCGCCGACGCCGCCAAGCCCAGCCATTTCATCCGCCAGGCCATCGAGCACGACCTGCAGGCCGGCACCCACGCCCAGCGCCGCTGGGGCGGCCAACCCGGCGACGGCCCCAGCCACGCCGCCGGCATGCCCGACCCGGCCCGGGTCCGCACGCGCTTTCCGCCCGAACCCAACGGCTACCTGCACATCGGCCACGCCAAGAGCATCTGGCTCAACTTCAGCCTGGCGCAGGAGTACGGCGGCGTGTGCCACCTGCGCTTTGACGACACCAACCCCGAGAAGGAAGAGCAGGAATACGTCGACTCCATCCGCGACATGGTGCGCTGGCTGGGCTGGGACCACCATTTCGCCGACGACCCGGCCCGCCCCGGCATCCGCCAGCCGCACGAATACTTTGCCAGCGACTACTTCGACTTCATGTACCGCGCGGCCGAATACCTGATCGAGGCCGGCCACGCCTACGTCGACGAGCAGACGCCCGAGCAGATCCGCGCCACCCGGGGCGACTTCAACACGCCCGGCACCGACAGCCCCTTCCGCGCCCGCAGCCCGGCCGACAACCTGGCGCGCTTTCGCGAAATGCGCGATGGCCAGCATGCGGACGGCGCCATGGTGCTGCGCGCCAGGATCGACATGGCCAGCCCCAACATCAACCTGCGCGACCCGGCCATCTACCGCATCCGCCACGCCACGCACCACAACACCGGCGACAAGTGGTGCATCTACCCCATGTACACCTTCGCGCACCCGATCGAGGACGCGCTGGAGCAGATCACCCACAGCATCTGCACGCTGGAGTTCGAGGATCAGCGCCCGTTTTACGACTGGCTGCTGGAGCGTTTATGCGAAGGCGGCCTGCTCACGGCCCCGCCGCCGCGCCAGTACGAGTTTGCGCGCCTGAACGTCGGCCACGTCATCACCAGCAAACGCAAGCTGCGCCAACTCGTCGAGCAGGGCCACGTCGCCGGCTGGGACGACCCGCGCATGCCCACCCTGGCCGGCCTGCGCCGGCGCGGCTACACGCCCGAGGCGCTGCGCCTGTTTGCCGAGCGCAGCGGCGTCACCAAGACCAGCAACGCCTGGACGGACTACGCCGCGCTCGACGCCGCGCTGCGCGAAACGCTCGACCCGGTGGCCCCGCGCGCCATGGCCGTGCTGGAGCCGATCAAGCTCGTCATCGAGAACTGGGCCGAGGTGTTTGGCAGCGCCGACCACCTGGAGCCCTGCGAAGCCCCCGTGCACCCCCACCGGCCCGAGTTGGGCCAGCGTCACTTCATGCTGGGGCGTGAGGTGTGGATCGAGCGCGGCGACTACGAGGACACGCCACCCAAGGGGTTCTTTCGCCTGTTCCCGGGCAACAAGGTGCGGCTGAAATACGGCTACGTCATCGAATGCCTGGGCGCTACAAAAGACGAAGCTGGCCGCGCAGGCGTGGTGCGCGCAAATCTCATCAAAGACACCAAATCCGGCACCCCCGGCGCCGACAGCGTCAAGGTCAAGGGCGTCATCACCTGGGTGGGCGTGGCGGACGGCCTGCCCGCCGAGGTGCGCCTGTACGACCGCCTGTTCACCGAGGAGCAGCCGGACGCTGGCGGGCGCGACTTCCTGAGCGTGCTCAACCCGCAGTCGCTCACCACCGTGCAGGCCGTGGTCGAGCCGTCACTGGCGAGCAGCCAGCCCGAGGACCGGTTTCAGTTCGAACGTCATGGCTTCTTCGTCGCTGATCGCGTCGAGCATGTGGCTGGCGGCAAACTGGTGTTCAACCGGGTGACGGGGCTCAGGGATTCGTGGGGCAAGTAAGAACGAAAAGGCCTGATGACCGCGCTTGGCAACCGAAACGCTCACCCTAGCGCGCGCGCAGGCCCGGCTGTCAGACGAACGCCTGAGCGAAAGCTCACCTCCGCGAGCGCGGACCATGACCATCGCCGGTCGGTACGAAGGCCTCAACCCCATGGCCGACGCCGACGCCGACGCGGCGCCGCGCGGGCGGCTTGAGCGGGCACATGGCCAGCTGCAACCCGACTACCATGGCGTGTTTTTGCACTCACACACAAGGAGCGGACATGGGTGAACAACGCCGAGAAAAAATGGTCAAGAAGCCGAAGAAGGACAGCTCGCCGCCCAAGACCGGCGCCCCTTCTGACCGCCCGCTGCCGCCCACCACGGCGGTGCTGCCGAAGGGCAAGACCAAAAACAAATCCTGACGCGGCAGCCGGCAGCGCCACTGTGCGGCCGGCTGCATGTTGCACGGCCCTCAAAACTGGGTGCTGTTCAGGATCATCAGGACAGCAGCATCCAGATGGCACGCCGCAAACCCAAAGAATCACTGCTATCCGCCGGCCTGAGCCTACTCGCCGTCGGAGCGCTGATGCTTTGGGGGCCGCTTTTGCTCGGCAACAGCGTATTCATCGACGCATTTGAGACCGGGCTGCGTTACCCCGGCTGGGCGGCTCTGGGCTTGGGTGCCGCGTTGACCGCGCTGCACATGCTGGTCAGCCAGCGGCGTGCGACGCGACAGCCCGCCCCGTCGCGCCAACCGCTCCGCACGCGCACCGGGCGCAAGCAGTCGGTCGAATACGACCAGGCCGCCGTGCGCCACATCCTGCAAACTGGGGACGCACGCATCGAACCCGACTTTGCAATAGCTGTCAGCGCGCTTGAACCCGCCGCAACGCCGGCGGCCACGTCCCCTGCCATCGCTTCAGCCCACCAGCGCCTGACGCACTGGACCTCCGAGGTCTTCGCCGCCATCGAATGGCGCCGCTTCGAGGCCGTGTGCGAGGCGCTGTTCGCGCAGGCCGGGTTCGAGACGCGCGCGCAGTCGCACGGGCCCGATGGCGGGGTGGAAATCTGGCTGCATTCGCGCAACGCCAGCGGGCCGGTGGCGGTGGTGCAGTGCAAGCACTGGCAGGGCAAGCCGGTGCCGGTGGGCGCGGTGCGCGAGTTCCTGGGCGCGATGGCGGCGCACAAGGTGGCGCGCGGCACCTATGCGACCAGCTCCAGCTTCACGGCGGATGCGCTGGCCTTCGCCCGGGCCAACGGCATCAACGCGCAGGATGGCGCGGGGCTGCTGCGGCTCATCGGCCAGCGCACGCCCGATCAGCAGGCCGCGCTGCTGGCCGTGGCGTTCGAGGGCGAATACTGGCGCCCCACCTGCGCTAGCTGCGGCGTCAAGATGATGGACCGCAAGCCGCGCAGCGGCGGCCAGCGCTTTTGGGGTTGCGCCAATTACCCGCGCTGCAAATACACGCAGCCCATGACCCGTTTGGCCGCCGGTGCGACCTGATCGGGCGCGACTGGGCACACTGGATTTCTACCTTTTTGATAGCTGCTAGCGCTTGCCAGACAAGCGCGATGGCGTGTTTTATCACAAGTTCACTATACAACCTTGCGGGCAAGATGCCGGCGCTCCAGGCCCCTCACCGACGATGCCCGGGTTACGATGGCCACCCGCGCAACGCCCCACCCGCCCGCCCCCGCCATGCTCGCCAACCTCACCCCCTTCCTGCTGCACTGGGCCATCACGGCGTTCGCCCTGTGGGTGGCGGCGCATGTGTTCAAGGGCCTGCGCTTTGACGGCGGCGACGCGCTGCTGGTGGCCGCCCTGCTGCTGGGGCTGGCCAACGCGGTGGTGCGGCCGCTGCTGGTGGTGCTGACACTGCCGCTGACGCTGCTGACGTTCGGACTGTTCCTGCTGGTGATCAACGCGCTGGTGTTGATGCTGGTGGCCAGGCTGGTGCGCGGCTTTCACCTGGACGGCTTCTGGACCGCGTTCTGGGCCAGCATCTTCATGTCGCTGCTGAGTGTGGTGCTGGGCCTGGTGCTGGGTGGCACGCCGGACTTCACCATCGAGACCAGCCCGGGGCCGGGGCAGACCTGGCTGTAGCCCGGCCAGCACGCGGGACGCCTGGCCCTGCCCACCCTGCGCGCCGCCGCCCCTGATGCGCGCAGCAGCGGCGCCGCATTGCTACGATGCCGGCCATGACGATCTTCCAGACCCCCTTTCCCCTCGGCTGGCAGCACTATCTGCTGGGCGGGCTGTGCGTGGGCGGCGGCGTGGCGCTGCTGTTTGCGCTGACGGGCCGCATCGGCGGCATGAGCACGGTGTTTTCCAGCACCTGGTCGTTCGTGCTTGAGCGGCCCTTCTTCCGCCAGGCCCGGCTGATGGACACGCGCGGCTGGCGCCTGGAATACGCGCTGGGCTTGATCCTGGGCGCCCTGGCCTGGTGGCTGTGGCGCGGCGGCGGCGTGGCCGAATCCACCGGCGTGCCGTGGTGGCTGCTGCTGGTGGGCGGCTTCGTTGCCGGCTACGGCGCGCGGCTGGGCAATGGCTGCACGTCGGGCCACGGCATTTGCGGCTTGGGCTCGCTGCAATGGCCGTCGGCGCTGGCGGTACTGACCTTCATGGCCACGGCCTTCCTGACGGCCAACCTGGTGACGAGGTGGATCGTATGAGCATCGCCAAGGCATTGGCCACGCTGGCCGCGGGCGCCGTGTTTGGCTTCGGCCTGGCGCTGTCGACCATGATCCGGCCCGAGGTGGTGCTGAGCTTTCTGCAGCTGCGCGACCTGGGCCTGGCGCTGGTGATGGGCGGCGGCGTGGCGGTGACGCTGCTGGCCTACAAGTTGCTGTCACGCCTGCTGAAGCAGCCCCTGCTGGGCGGCAGCTTTGGCGTGCACCCCAGCGCCTGGAACCGCGACACGCTGCGCGGCGCGGCGCTGTTCGGCATCGGCTGGGGTCTGACCGGCGTGTGCCCCGGCCCGGCGATTGCCGGCCTGGGCGCGGGCAACCTCAGCCTGCTGTGGGCGGTGGCCGGCATGGCGCTGGGCGCACTGGCGCAGGGCTGGCGCGCCGACCGCCAGGCCTGAGCCTCAGTTGCGCCAGGCCAGGCCCACCGACAGCGCCACGCCGCTGCGCCGATGCACCAGCGGCGAGCGGCGCGCGTCGCCATGCAGCTGCGACAGGCGCACGCCGCCAAAGGCCACCCAGTGGCGCGACATCGCATGGGCCACGTCCAGCCCCAACTCGCTCTGGTACAGGCCGGCGCCGGGCCGGTAGGGCGCAAAGCCGCCGGCGGCCGAAGCCGGCACGCCGAACTGGCTGCGCAGGTAGGGGCCATTGCCCCACGACGCCGAGGCGCTGGCCGTCAACAGCGTGTCGGGGCCAAGCGGCCAGTCGTAGCCCAGCCAGGCGTCGGTCTCCAGCCCGCCGTGCTTGCCCAGGATGTCCTGCGACACGGCCACGCTGGCGGTCCAGCGATCGGTCATAAAGTAGCGCGCACGCAGGCGGGCGCGCAAGGTGGTGGGCACGTCGGGCACGCCTTGCAGGCGGTCGGTGGGCGCGGCGCTGCGGCCGCGGTCGATGTTCAGCGACAGGCTGAGGTTGAAGCGGTCGGTCGTGCTCAGCATGCCCTCCAGTCCGGCGCCGCGGTCGCGCCGGCCATCGCGCCCCTGCCCCATCAGCCCGTAGCCGCCGCCGGTGCTCAGCCGCAGGCGGCCCCATTCCACCGCCAGCGCGGGACGCAGGCCGTGGCGGTGCCGCGCGGGGCCGAAGAAGTCGGGGCTGGAGCGCACGGCCGCGCCCACCAGCAGGTGCACGCGCTCGTCCTCGGTCACCGGCCGCTCGCGCGTGCCCCAGTCGCTGACGCGCGGGCTGATGATGGCCGCGCGCGGATGGCTGTCGGCCGGCTGGGTCTGCTCGGGCACCGGTGCGTCGTCTGGCGCCCCGCCGGCCAGCGCCGGTGCGGCATCGGCAGCGATGGCGGGCACGCCCGCGGCCAGCGCGCTGGCCAGAACCAGGCCTGACAGGCGGGGCGGGGGTCGGCGAACGGGCATGCACCGATGGTAGGCGATCGGACGCGCATTTGGCGCAGCGGTCAGTACGCTACAAAATAAATAGCTTCTTGCGCAGGACCATCGGGCGCTGGCGGCAGATTTTCTGCAATCGCCCTGACCCGGGCAAGACGCTCAATCCAGCGCGATGCGGTTGTCCTTGATGACCCTGGCCCAGCGCGCGCTGTCGGCCTGCACCATGGCGGCGAACTGCGCCGCGGTCTGCGGCTTGGCGGCATCCACCCCCTGGCGGGCCAGGCTGGCCACCACTTCGGGGTTCTGGAGGGCCTGGTTGAACGCCTGGTTGATCCGGCTCACCAGCTCGGGCTTCATGCCGGCCGGGCCGTAGACGCCGAACCAGGTGACCGAGGCATAGCCCGGCAGGCCCGATTCGGCCAGCGTCGGCAGGTTGGGCGCCAGCGCGCTGCGCTGCTCGCCGGTCACGGCCAGCGCGCGCAGCCGGCCGCTGGTGACGTGCGGCAGCCCGGTGGGGATGGAGTCGAACAGCAGGTGCACCTGGCCGGCGGCCAGGTCGGTGATGGATTGCGCCGTTCCCTTGTACGGCACGTGGGTCAGCTGCACGCCGGCCTGGGCGGCAAAGGCCAGGCTGTTGAGGTGCACGATGGTGCCGTTGCCGCTGGTGGCGTAGTTGAGCTGGCCGGGGTGGGCCTTGGCATGGCTGATCAGCTCCTGAACCGTCTTGGCCGGCAGCGAGGGCGTGACCAGCAGGATGCTGGCGGCGTCGGCGGCGTGGGCGATGGGCGTGAAGTCGCGGTCGGCCCGGTAGGCCAGCTTGGGCATCAGGTGCGGCGAGATGGCGTGCGTGCTGCTGGTGGTGAACAGCAGCGTGTTGCCGTCGGGCGCGGCCTTGGCGGCCTCGCCGGCGCCGATGGTGCCGCCGGCGCCGGGCTTGTTGTCGATCACCAACTGCTGGCCGGTGTCCTGCGACACGCGCTGGGCGATGACGCGCGCCACCAGGTCGGTGGCGCCGCTGGCCGGAAACGGCACGATGACGCGCACCGTCCCGCGCGGCCAGCTGCCGGCGTCCTGCGCCAGCGTCGCCGGGGCCGGGCCGCACAGCGCCATGGCCAGCGCGGCCAGGGCCAGCGGACGCAGGCGCGCCGTCGTCAGACGGGTGGGGGGGGCGGATGTGGCGTGGCGCATGGCGGGCTCCGGGGTGCAAGGTGGACGACGGGCCATCTTAGGGCAACGCTGAACAAATCCCTCGCGCGCGTCGCATCCCTGTCTGGGGCGGTCTGCGGCGTTGCAAATGCTCGCCATGGCTTGGGCTATGGCTGCGCTTTGCGTCTTGCATCCCATCCCCAGACAGGGCGCGCCACATCGCGGGGACTTGTTCAGCGTCGACTTGGGTCAAGCCGCGGCGCGCCGGCGGTGGCGGCGCCGGGCTCAGCCGGTGACGGCAGCGGGTTCTCCGGCCTGCAGGTGCGCGCGGGCCAGCGCCCACACCTGCTCGGCCGGCTGGGTCTTGAGGCGGTGGTCGCTCCACACCTGGCGCCACAGGCGGGCGCCGCGCCGGCCCTGGTGCAGCCCCAGCATGTGGCGCGCTATGGCCGACCAGGGTGTGCCGTCCTCGGCCAGCTCGCGCGCCATGTAGGCCACCATCTCGGCCTCGATCTGGTCCTGGCTCAACGCGCAAGGGGCGCCACCCAGGAAGTCGGCGTCCCAGCGGCTCATGATCCAGGGGTGGCGGTAGGCCTCACGCCCCAGCATCACGCCATCGACGTGGCGCAGGTGCTCGGCAATCTGGGTGTCGCTGGTGACGCCGCCGTTGAGCACTATGGTCAGCTGCGGAAAGTCGCGCTTGAGCTGGTACACCCGTTCGTGGCGCAGCGGCGGGATTTCGCGGTTTTCCTTCGGGCTCAGGCCCTTGAGCCAGGCGTTGCGTGCATGCACGATGAAGACACGGCAACCGGCCTCGGCCACGGTGCCGACGAAGTCGCGCACGAAGTCGTAGCTGTCGACGCGGTCGATGCCGATGCGGTGCTTGACGGTGACAGGCACGGCCACCGCGTCGACCATGGCCTTCACGCCATCGGCCACCAGCCGCGGCTCGGCCATCAGGCAGGCGCCAAAGGCACCGCGCTGCACGCGCTCGCTGGGGCAGCCGCAGTTGAGGTTGATCTCGTCATAGCCCCAGCGTTCGCCAATGCGGGCGCAGGCGGCCAGGTCGGCCGGCTCGCTGCCGCCCAGTTGCAGCGCCAGCGGGTGCTCGACGGCGTCGAAGCGCAGGTGGCGCCGCTCGGCACCGTGCAGCAGCGCGCCGGTGGTCACCATCTCGGTGTACAGGCGGGTTTTTTGGCTCAGCAGGCGGTGCAGGTGGCGGCAGTGCTTGTCCGTCCAGTCAAGCATCGGGGCAACGGACAGACGCCAGGGCGATACGGCTTCGGGCATGGGGCGATTATCCCCGTGGGGGTGCTACAGTGTCCCGGTCACCCTGGGCCGCGGCCGCCAGCCCGGCCGGGCCTCCAGGGTGCCGTGGACCCCCGACGCTACGGGGGTGACGCTGGCCAGCCCGCTGTTCGTGCATGTTCAACGCCCTGCTCCTGCCCCTGCTCCTGGTTTTTCTGGCCGCGCTGGTGTGGTGGATGCTGCGGCGCTTTTCAGGCCCTGGCCAGACGCCGGCGCCGCCGCAGCCCGCGGCCGCGACGCCGCGCGGGCCCGACACCGTGCCGGCGGCGCCACCCGGGCCAAGCCCTGTCGCGGACGACGCCTACACCTGGCCGCGTGACACCGGCGTGCAGGTAGGGGTGGTGGGCGAGCGCCTGCACGCCGCCCATCTGGCCGCCCTGCTGGGTGACATGCGCCAGGTCGATGGCCGCCTGGAGGCCGCCGCCACGCTGTGGCCCGATGCCGGGCCGGCGCCGGAGGCCGGCGTCGCGGTGTGGATCGGCGGCGCGCCGGTCGGCCAGCTGGGCAGGGACGACGCGCTGGAGTTCCGGCGCGCGCTGGAGCGGCTGGGGCGGCCCGGCCAGCCCAGCCGCTGCGTCGCCGTGGTCTTTGGCCGCCATGGGCAGAACGGGCAAGCCGACTACCGCGTGGTGCTGGACATCGACTTTTTCGCCGAGGCGTAGCGCGCCCGCGCGCCCACGAAAAACCCCGCCGCGGCGGGGTGGGATCGGTCAGCCGGTAGCGGCCATCAGCCCATGTGCAGGCCGCCGTTGCAGGAGAAGTCGGCACCGGTGGTGAAGCCGGCGTCGTCGCTGGCCAGCCAGGTGACGATGGAGCCGATTTCCTCGGGCGTGCCCAGGCGCTTGACCGGGATGGTGGCGACGATTTTCTCAAGCACCTCGGGCTTGATGGCGCGCACCATGTCGGTGCCGATGTAGCCGGGGCTGACCGTGTTCACGGTGACGCCCTTGTTGGCCAGCTCCTGCGCCAGCGCCATGGTGAAGCCGTGCATGCCGGCCTTGGCGGCCGAGTAGTTGGTTTGGCCGGCCTGGCCCTTCTCGCCGTTGACCGAGCTGATCTGGATGATGCGGCCAAAGCCACGCTCGACCATGTCGGGCACCACCTGCTTGGTGACGTTGAACATGCTGTTCAGGTTGGTGTCGATCACCGCGTCCCAGTCCTCGCGCGTCATCTTCAGGAACATGCGGTCGCGCGTGATGCCGGCGTTGTTGACCAGCACGTCGATCGGGCCGTGATCGGCCTTGGCCTTGGCGAAGGCGTCGGCGGTGGACTGCCAGTCGCTCACGTTGCCGACACTGGCGTGGAAGTTGTAGCCCTGCGCCTTCTGCTCGTCCAGCCATTTCTGGTAGTCGCGCGTGGGGCCGCAGCCGGCGATGACCTTGAAACCGGCCTTGTGCAGGCGCTGGCAGATGGCGGTGCCGATGCCACCCATGCCACCGGTGACGTATGCTACTTTTTGACTCATTTGATGTCTCCTCAAGGGACTATGAAAACGATAGCTGCCTGCGAAGTATCTGCGCCGACAGCAGCAAATCTAACTCAAAGCGCAGGCGGCCGGACCCCAGGGTTTACGCCAGCCGCCCGCACCGGGTGCACGCTCAGGCGCGTTCCAGCGCCATCGCCACGCCCATGCCGCCGCCGATGCACAGACCGGCCAGGCCCTTCTTCGCGCCGCTGCGCTGCATCTCGTGCAGCAGCGTCACCAGGATGCGGCAACCGCTGGCACCGATGGGGTGGCCGATGGCGATGGCACCGCCGTTGACGTTGACCTTGGCCGGGTCGACCCCCAGCAATTTGTTGACGGCGCAGGCCTGCGCGGCAAAGGCTTCGTTGAGCTCGAACAGGTCGACGTCGCCGACCTTCCAGCCGGCGCGCTGCAGCGCCTTTTGCGAGGCCGGCACCGGGCCCAGACCCATGGTGGCCGGGTCGAGCCCGCTGGTGGCATAGGACACGATGCGCGCCAGGGGCTTGAGGCCCAGGGCGGCGGCTTTCCTGGCGCTCATCACCACCACGGCGGCGGCGCCGTCGTTGATGCCGCTGGCGTTGCCGGCGGTCACGCTGCCCGCCTTGTCGAACGCCGGACGCAGGCCGGCCAGGGCCTCGGCGCTGGTCTTGGTGTTGATGTACTCGTCGGTGGCGAACACCACCGGGTCGCCCTTGCGCTGCGGGATGCTGACCGGCACGATCTCGTCCTTGAACTTGCCGGCGGCCTGCGCGGCGGCGGCCTTCTGCTGGCTGGCCAGGGCCAGCGCGTCCTGCATGTCGCGCGTGATGCCTTCCTGCCGGGCCACGTTCTCGGCCGTGATGCCCATGTGGTACTGGTTGTAGACGTCCCACAGGCCGTCGACGATCATCGAGTCGATCATCTTCCAGTCGCCCATGCGCTGGCCGTCGCGGCTGCCCAGCAGCACGTGGGCACTGGCGCTCATGTTCTCCTGGCCGCCGGCCACCACGATCTCGCTGTCACCGGTGGCCACGGCCTGCGCGGCCAGCATCACGCTCTTGAGGCCGGAGCCGCAGACGGCGTTGATGGTCAGCGCCGGGGTTTCCTTGGCGATGCCGGCCTTCATCAGCGCCTGACGCGCCGGGTTCTGGCCGCTGCCGGCGGCCAGCACCTGGCCCAGGATGACTTCGCCGACCTGATCGAGGCCCAGCTTGGCGCGCTCTAGCGCGGCCCGGATGGCGATGCTGCCCAGCTCGGTGGCCGGCACCTTGGCCAGCGAGCCGCCGAACTTGCCCACGGCGGTGCGGGCGGCTGAAACGATGACGATGTCTTCCATAAGATTGCTCTCCTGTTTATAGCTTCTTGCGCTTGCTGGACGGGCGCTGCCGTCCCATTGGGTTGAAAATTCCGCGGACAGGCCGGGGCTGCCTCAGGCCTTGACCTTGACGTAGCGGCCGGGCGCCGGCTCGATGGCGCGGTAGGCCGTGCCACGGCCGTAGTCCTTGGGCGCGGCGATCTGCTTGCCGGCGTGGCTCTTGAGCCAGCCGGCCCAGTCGTCCCACCAGCTGCCGGGGTGCTCGGTGGCGCCGGCGATCCAGTCGTTCACGTCCTGCGGGAACTTGCCGTCCTCGCGCCGCCAGTGGCTGCGCTTCTTGGCCGCCGGCGGGTTGATGACGCCAGCGATGTGGCCCGAGGAGCCCATGACGAAGCGGTTCTTGCCCGGCAGCACCTGCGTGGTGCCATAGGCGCCGCCGATGGGCACGATGTGGTCCTCGCGCGAGCCGTACAGGTAGAACGGCATGTCGAGCTTGCGCAGGTCGATCTTCTCGCCGCACACCGTGGCCTTGCCGGGCTTGATCAGGTTGTTTTCGAGGTAGGTGTTGCGCAGGTACCAGGCGTAGAAGGGGCCGGGCAGGTTGGTGGAATCGCTGTTCCAGTACAGCAGGTCGAACGGCGGGGGGGTGCGGCCCTTCAGGTAGTTGTCGACCACGTAGTTCCACACCAGGTCGTTGGGACGCAGGAAGCTGAAGGTGCTGGCCATGTCCTGGCCCTTCATCAGCCCGCCCTTGCCCATCTGCATCTCGCGGTAGCGCACCATGTGGTCGTCGATGAAGACGTCCAGGATGCCGGTGTCGGTGAAGTCGATCAGGGTGGTCAGCAGGGTGACGGCCGACACCGGCTTTTCGCCGCGCGCGGCCAGCACCGCCAGCCCGCTGGTCAGCATGGTGCCGCCGACGCAGAAGCCCAGCGCGTTGATCTGCTTGGCGCCACTGATGTCCTGCACGGTGGCGATGGCCTGGATGATGGCGTGCTCGATGTAGTGGTCCCAGGTGGCGCCGGCCAGCGACTCGTCGGGGTTGCGCCAGCTGACCACGAAGGTGCGCATGCCCTGGCTGACAGCGTAGCGGATGAAGGAGTTGGTTGGCTGCAGGTCGAGGATGTAGAACTTGTTGATGCAGGGCGGCACCAGCAGGAAGGGCTTTTCGTGCACCTTGTCGGTGAGCGGCTTGTATTCGATGAGCTGGAACAGCTCGTTCTCGAACACCACCGCGCCTTCGGTGGTGGCGACGTTCTTGCCGACCTCGAACACGCTCTCGTCGGTCATCGACACGTGGCCCTGCTTCATGTCCTGCAGCATGTTGGCCACGCCCTTGGCCAGGCTGGCGCCATGGCTGTCGATGGCCATGCGCTGCGCGTCGGGGTTGAAGGCGAGGTAGTTGCTGGGCGCGGCGGCGGCCATCCACTGCTCGACGGCGAAGCGCACGCGGTTCTTGGCCTTGGCGTCGCCTTCGACCGCCTCGGCCATGGCCATCAGGGTGCGCGCATTGAGCAGGTAGACGGCGGCCGTGAAGGACGCCAGCGGGTTGGCCGACCAGGCCTCGCCGGCGAAGCGCTTGTCCTTGATCGTCGGGTTGGCCTGCAGGCTCTGGTTCCACAGCTGGGAAGCCTCGGCGACGTAGTCCTGCTGCAGCTTGGCCAGTGCCTCGGGCGAGAACTTCAGCTGCGGCACGTCGATCGACGGTGCTTCGCCAGCGCCCTTGCCCAGGTCCAGGTTCTGGAAATGCTGGAATGCCTTGATCCAGGTTTCGGCAAAGCCCTGGCCCATGGCCGCGCCGAGCATGCTCTCGGGCAAACCGGCGGACATCGCCTGCCAGGGGTTGTTGGACGGATTCATGCGGTCTCCTTCGTTGTCGGGTGCCGGCCCACTCGCGCACACGCTGCGCGACATGCCACGGCTCTCCAGTCAGTATGCGTCAGCTACGTAACGCCACCCTGACACGCCCGCAATATACGCCGGGAATGCGCGACTGGCCACGGCGGCGCGGCACGCTCACACGCGCCAGATGCAGGCCGCCATGCGCCCGCTGCCCCCCCGCGCGCGCTCGTCACGTCGGTAGGAGTGGTAGCGCGCTGGCTGGCTCACGGTGCACCATGGCAGGCTGCCGTCGTTGCCGTACACCCGCGTCACGCCCAGCGCCGCCAGCCGGCGCCGCGCCAGCGCCGGCAGATCGGCCAGGAACTTGCCGCCCGGCTGCGCGGCAAAACAGCGGTCGGCGCCGGCGTCGGTGCTCAAGAACACCGCGCGCACCTCGGGGCCGACCTCGAACGCCGTGGGGCCGATGCACGGTCCAAGCCAGGCCAGCACCTCGTTTGCTTCAATATTGATAGCTGTTGGCGCTTCCTGGACGGGCGCGAAAGGCTGAAAATGCTTTAGCACCTGCTCCAGCACGCCGCCCGCCAGTCCGCGCCAGCCGGCATGGGCGGCCGCCACCACCGCGCCCTGCCGGTCGGTCAGTAGCACCGGCAGGCAGTCGGCCACCATGACGGTGCAGGCCAGCCGTGGCGCGCGGGTTGCGGCGGCGTCGGCGGTGGCTCCGTCGGCGCTGTCGGGCGCCAGCGTCAGCACGGCCGTGCCGTGCACCTGGTTCAAGAACACCGGCCGTGCGCCGATGGCCGCGCCTAGGCGGGCGCGGTTGGCAGCCACCGCCACCGGCGCGTCGCCCACGTGATCGCCCAGGTTGAAGTGCGCCCAGGGCGGTGCCGAGGCGCCGTCGGCGGCGCTGCGTCCGCGCCCGGTGAAGCAGGCCCGCACGCCGGCGGGCGCCGGCCAGTCGGGCACCAGCCAGTCGCCATCGACCGCGGGATGGCTGGCAGTCATCAGGCTTCGGCGTCGGGGCAGGCCGAGGGCTGCGCCTGCTGGAAGGCATCCAGCTTCATGCAGGCGTCGAACACGGCCATGGTGCGCGGCAGGCCGTTCAAGTCGCAGTCGAAACGCTGGGCATTGAAGATCTGCGGCACCAGGCAGCAGTCGGCCAGCGTCGGGGCGTCGCCATGGCTGTAGAGGCCCGAGCGCGTGGCCAGCTGCGCTTCGTAGGATTCCAGACCGAGGCGCACCCAGTGCCGGTACCAGGCGTTCTTGGCGTCCTCGCTCGCCTTCAGCTCGCCCACCAGGTACTTGAGCACGCGCAGATTGTTCAGCGGGTGGATCTCGCAGGCGACGATCTGCGCCAGCGCGCGCACGCGCGCGCGGCCCAGTGCATCGGCAGGCAGCAGCGGCGGCTGTGGGTGGGTTTCGTCCAAATATTCGATGATCGCCATCGACTGTGTCAGGCGCCGATCGTCATCGAGCTCCAGCACCGGCACCAGGCCCTCGGCGGTGACGGCCGCGAACGCGGGCTTTTTCTGCTCGCCGCGGGCCAGATGCACGGGCAGGTAGTCGTAGGCCAGGCCCTTCAGGTGCAGCGCGATGCGCACGCGAAAGGACGCGGAAGAGCGGAAATAGTTGTAGAGCTTCATGCCGAACGACTATAGCGCGCCGGCCCGCGCGCTGCCGCCCGCGCCACGTCAACGCACCGGCTGGCCGACCGGTGTGCTGAAGGCGGGCGGCGCTGCCGGAGCCGGCGCGGGCGCCGCCGCCACGCTGGCACGCTCGGCCAGGAAGATCTCGACCCGGCGGTTCTGCGCCCGGCCGGCGGCGCTGTCGTTGCTGGCGACCGGCTCGCGCGAGCCACGCCCTTCGGTGCCGATGATGCGCCCATCGACACCGCGCGACACCAGGTAGTCGCGCACGCTGTTGGCGCGCGCCAGCGACAGCGGGTTGTTGATGGCGTCGGTGCCGCTGGCATCGGCGTGGCCGACGATGAACACCTCGGCGCCGGGCTGCTGGCCCAGCCCCTGGGCGAACTGGTCGAGGATCGGCCGCAGGCGCGGCTGCAAGTCGGCGCGGTTGGTGTCGAAGGAAATGTCGTTGGGGATGTGCAGCTTGAGCTGGTTGTCCGGCGTCTGCGACACCTCCACACCCGTGCCGGCGGTGGCCTGCTGCATCTGCTGGCGCTTGCCTTCCATGTACCTCGACCAGGCGTAGCCGCCCAACGCACCGACGCCCGCGCCGATGACGGCGCCCCGGCCGTGACCGATGACGCCGCCGGCCACGGCGCCGACGCCGGCACCAATGGCGGTGCCACGCTGGGTTTCGTTCATGTTGGCGCAGCCGCCCAGCAGCACGGCGCTGGCGGTCACGGCCAGCAGCAGGCGGCGAGCCGCAATGGAAGAGAACGGCGACATGGCAAGAACTCCTTTCAGGACAGGATGGTGCGGGTGCACTCAGAGGCTGAGAGTTTTTTGTTCTTGCCCGAAAGGCGCGTCAAAACGCCGCTGATCTAGGCGCAAAGCACAGCCATGGCCCGAGCCATGGCGAGCATTTGCAACGACGAGCAGCGGTGTTTTGGCGTGCAAGGCGGGCATGGGCAAAAGACTCTCAGCCTCTCAGGTGGGCAGGCTGCGCGGATGATGCATCACCAGCTTGGCCAGCAGTGCAAGCATTTGCTGCTGCTCGCCGTCATCCAGCGGCTCCAGGATGCGCTGCTGCACCAGCGCCACCGCGGGGGTCATGGCCAGGACGGCGCGCTCGCCCTCGGCGGTCAGCCACAGCAGCTTGCGGCGCCGGTCTGCTTCAGCCGCCTGGCGGCGCAGCCAGCCTTTTTTTTCGAGCCGGCCGATCACCGAGCCGATGGTGGCGGCATCGAAGGCCACGCGCTGCGCCAGCGTGACCTGGTCGACGCCCGGCTGCTGCATCAGCGCGTTGAGGATGGCGAACTGCACCGGCGTGACGGCGTGCGCGCCGACCTCCTCGGCGAACACGGCCACGGCAATCTGGTGCGCGCGCCGGATCAGGTGGCCCGGCGCCTGCTCGAAGGCAAAGCGGTCTGACATGGCCGGCCAGTGTAGCGAGCGGCTGCCCCGGCGGCTTCGCACTACACTGCGTGCGCCATGCAGCGCCCCCTGATCAAGCATTGCCGCCAGTGCGGCACGCCGGTGCAATACCGCATTCCCGACGACGGCGACACGCGCGAGCGCGCCGTCTGCCCGGCCTGCGGCACCATCCACTACGTCAACCCGCTGCTGGTAGTGGGCACCGTGCCCTACCTGGGTGATCAGGTGCTGCTGTGCCAGCGCGCCATCGAACCGCGCCGCGGCAAGTGGACCCTGCCGGCGGGCTTCATGGAGATGGACGAGACCCTGGCCCAGGGCGCGGCACGCGAGACCGCCGAGGAAGCCGGCGCCCGGATCGAGATGGGCGCCTTCTACAGCGCCATGAGCATCCCGCGCATCGGCCAGGTCCATGTGTTTTATCTGGCACGGCTGCTGAGCGCGCACTTCGATCCGGGGCCCGAATCGGCCCAGGCACGCCTGTTCACCGAAGACCAGATCCCCTGGGACGAGCTGGCCTTCACCGCCGTCCGCCGGACGCTGGAGTGCTTCTTTGAAGACCGGCGGCGCGGCGGCTTCGGCGTGCACGATTTCGACATCGCCTGATGAACCCCTGGCCACCGCTGACGCTGCTCAAGCCAGGCGACGCGTTTCCGCCGTTGTCGCGGGCCTGGCCTGCCCATTCGCCGGCGCCGGGCCTGGTTGCCGTCGGCGGCGCGCTGGACGTGCCCACCCTGCTGGCCGCCTATTGCGCCACCATCTTCCCCTGGTTCAGCGAAGGCGAGCCGATCCTCTGGTGGAGCCCGGATCCGCGCATGGTGCTGCGGGTGGAGCACTTTCGCCTGCACCGCTCGCTGCGCCGGGTGGTGCAGCGCTTTCGCGCCAGCGCGGGCTGCGAGATCCGCGTCAACAGCGCCTTCGACGCCGTCATCACGGCCTGCGCCCGCGCCGCGCGCCAGGGCCAGTCGGGCACCTGGATCGGGCCACGGATCCTGAACGCCTACACCGCGCTGCACCGCGCCGGCCATGCCTTCAGCGTCGAAACCTGGATCGACGGCCAGCTGCGGGGCGGTTTGTACGGGGTATCCATCGGGCGCGCGGTATTCGGCGAATCCATGTTCACCGAGGTCACCGACGGCTCCAAGATCGCCCTGGCGGCCCTGGTCGCCCTGTGCCGCGCCCAGGGGCTGCCGCTGATCGACTGCCAGCAGAACACACGCCACCTGGCCTTCATGGGCGCGGCTGAAATGCCGCGCGCCGAGTTCGCCGGCGCCGTGCGGCAACACCTGTCCGAAGCCGCCCCGCGCTGGCACTTCGAGCCCGTATACTGGGACGCATTGATGCCCGCAGCCCCGCTGACCGCCCACCGGTGACGCACCTCAAGGATCTTCCGCTCCAGGCCCTGCAGTTCTACGCCACGGCGCCCTACCCGTGCAGCTACCTGCCGGGGCGGCAGGCGCGCTCCCAGGTGGCCACGCCCAGCCATCTGATCAACAACGACACCTATTCGGGGCTGGTGCAGCGGGGCTTCCGGCGCAGCGGCCTGTTCACCTATCGACCGTACTGCGACGGCTGCCACGCCTGCATGCCGGTGCGCGTGCTGGCACGCGAATTTCGCCCCGACCGCAGCCAACGGCGCGCCCAGGGGCGCCATGGCGGGCTGCAGGTGCGCGTGCTCAAGCTGGGCTACGTGCCAGAGCACTATCGCCTGTACCTGCGCTACCAGGCCGGCCGCCATACCGGCGGCGGCATGGACCACGACAGCGTCGAGCAGTACACCCAGTTCCTGCTGCAAAGCAACGTCAACTCGCGCCTGGTCGAATTCCGTGAGCCGCGGCACGGCTCGACACCGGGGTGCCTGCGCATGGTGTCGATCATCGACGTGCTGGGCGATGGCCTGTCGGCCGTCTACACCTTCTACGACCCCGATCCGCGCGCCAGCTACGGCACCTACGCGATCCTGTGGCAGATCGAGCAGGCCCGGCAACTGGGCCTGCCCCACGTGTATCTGGGCTACTGGATCGAGGGCAGCCGCAAGATGGTGTACAAGGCGCGCTTTCAACCGCTGGAACGCCTGGAACACGGGCAATGGCAGCGTGCCGTTCGACCCGCCTGACGCCCGATTCCCATGCGCCGCCCCAACCCCGACGCCCACCAGACGCCGACCATCCAGGTGATCGAGCGCATGTTCGCGCTGATCGACGTGCTGGCCTCGCGCGAAGAACCCATGGCGCTGAAGGACATCAGCGAGCAGACCGGCCTGCACCCATCGACCACGCACCGCATCCTCAACGACCTGACCATCGGGCGCTTCGTTGATCGGCCCGAGGCCGGCAGCTACCGCCTGGGCATGCGTCTGCTGGAACTGGGCAATCTGGTCAAGGCACGCCTGAACGTGCGCGACGCCGCGTTGGCGCCGATGCGCGAGCTGCACCGGCTGACCCAGCAACCGGTCAACCTGAGCGTGCGCCAGGGCGACGAGATCGTCTATATCGAGCGCGCCTACAGCGAGCGCTCGGGCATGCAGGTGGTGCGCGCCATCGGTGGGCGGGCCCCGCTGCACCTGACGTCGACCGGCAAGCTGTTTCTGGCCTGCGACGACGCGCAGCGCGTGCGCGCCTACGCCACGCGCACCGGGCTGGCCGGCCACACCCGCAACAGCATCACGCAGCTGCCCACGCTGGAGCGCGAACTGGTCAGCGCCCGCCATGCCGGCGTGGCGCGCGACAACGAAGAGCTGGAGCTGGGCGTGCGCTGCATGGCTGCCGGCATCTACGATGACCAGGGCAAGCTGGTGGCGGGGCTGTCGATTTCGGCGCCCGCAGACCGGCTGGACGATGCCTGGCTGCCCAAGCTCAAGCAGACGGCGCAGCAGATCTCGGCGGCACTGGGTTTTGACGAGCGGCGCTGAGTCTCGCGGCTGATCGATCAGCCAAAACTGCGTCTGGCGCCCGTCCAGCGAACGCAAGCAGCTATCAATATATGAGCATTCAGACGGCGTTCTGGCCGCCCGCCACGGTGCTGGCCGGGCGCTGCACCTCGACCCAGCGGCGCACCCGCTCGGCGTCAGCCAGCCGGCTTTGCTTGCCACTGGAGTCCAGGAACACCATGATCAACTTGCGTCCGGCCACGCGCGCCTGCATCACCAGGCACTGGCCGGCTTCCGAGATGTAGCCGGTCTTCTGCAGGCCGATCTGCCATTCGGGGTTGTGCACCAGCCGGTTGGTGTTGTTGTACTGCACGACGCGGTTGCCGACCGCCACCTCGTAGCCCGTGGAGGTGGACAGCTGGCGCAGCAGCGGCTCGCGTGACGCCGCCGCCACCAGGGTGGCCAGGTCCTGCGCGGTGGAGCGGTTGCCGCTGGACAGGCCCGTCGGCTCGACGTAGCGCGTGTCCTTCATGCCCAGCATCAGCGCGCGGGCGTTCATCAGGCCGACGAAGCGCTGCAGGCCGCCCGGGTAGCTGCGGCCCAGGGCGTGGGCGGCGCGGTTCTCGCTGGACATCAGCGCCAGGTGCATCAACTCGCCACGCGTGAGCTGCGTGCCCACGGCCAGGCGCGAGCGGCTGCCTTTTTCGGTGTCCACGTCTTCCTCGGTGATGGTGATCACCTCGTCCAGCGGCAGGCGGGCATCGGCCACCACCAGGCCAGTCATCAGCTTGGTCAGCGAGGCAATCGGCAGCACCGCGTGATCGTTCTTGCTCAGCAGCACTTCCTGGGTGTCCTGGTCCAGCACCAGGGCCACGCTGGACTTGAGTTCCAGCGGGTCGTCCACCGCGTGCAGGCCGGCGATCTGGCCAAAAGACAGGCGCGGCGCGCGCACCTGAACCACCGCCGGCGCGGCGGCAGCGCGCAGCGACAGCCGCGTCTGGCGCGCGTTCAGGCTGCCCTTGCCGCGCGCCTCATGCCTGGACAGCGCCAGGCGCGATCCGCGCGCTGCACGGGCATCTGCCTGGGTGGCGTGCCTGGCCGCGGCATGGCGCGTTTGGCCCGCCTGGCGCGCCGCCGCCACCGACCGGCCGGCCTTGGCTGCCGGCGCCTTCGCCGCCGGGTTCTTGGCAGCCGGCTTGACTGCGGCCTTGTACGATGCGGCGGGCTTGGTGGCCTTTTTGGCCGCAGCGGCACTGGCCGAAGCCAGCGGCGCCAGACTCATGAGGGCCGCGACAGAAAGTACTGAAAAGCACTTCACCAGGGAGCCGAACCGCCATTCACGCACCAGCGCCGCCATCATGTTTCCTCAAACCATGTCCACATTGAGGGCGCAAGTGTACAGAAGTGAAAAAAGAGGCGCAATATCATCGACTTGCACCTCTTTCCTCATTTCGCCCAGGATTTCCTGGGGATAACCCTAGCCTTGTGCAGCCACCCGGTCAGCTTTGCTGTGTAACTTGTTGAGGGCACTCAGATAAGCCTTGGCCGAGGCAACCACGATGTCGGGGTCGGCACCGACACCGTTGACAATGCGACCGCTGTTTTGCAGGCGCACCGTGACCTCGCCCTGGCTTTCGGTGTTGCCACTGATGGCGTTGACCGAATACAGCACCATTTCGGCGCCGCTGGCGACCTGACTCTCGATGGCCTTGAGCGAGGCATCGACCGGGCCGTTGCCGTCGGACACGCCGTGCACTTCGCGGCCGTCGATGGTGAACACGATCTCCGCATGCGGGGTCTCGCCGGTTTCGCTGCGCTGGGCCAGTGAGATGAAGCCGTACTGCTCCTTCTCGGCGGTCACGCTCTCGTCGCTGACCAGCGCCAGGATGTCCTCGTCGAAGATCTCGCTCTTGCGGTCGGCCAGTTCCTTGAACTTGGCGAACGCGGCCATGATCTCGCCCTCGGACTCGAGCACCACGCCCAGCTCCTGCAGGCGCTGCTTGAAGGCGTTGCGGCCGCTGAGCTTGCCCAGCACGATCTTGTTGGCGCTCCAGCCCACGTCCTCGGCGCGCATGATCTCGTAGGTGTCACGCGCCTTGAGCACACCGTCCTGGTGGATGCCGCTGGCGTGCGCGAAGGCGTTGGCGCCCACCACCGCCTTGTTGGGCTGCACCACGAAGCCGGTGGTGTGGCTGACCATGCGGCTGGCTGGCACGATCTGCGAAGTGTCGATGCCGACGTCCAGACCGAAGTAGTCGCGCCGCGTCTTCACGGCCATCACGACCTCCTCCAGCGAGCAGTTGCCGGCGCGCTCGCCCAGGCCGTTGATGGTGCACTCGATCTGGCGCGCGCCGCCGATCTTCACGCCCGCCAGGCTGTTGGCCACGGCCATGCCCAGGTCGTTGTGGCAGTGCACGCTCCAGATCGCCTTGTCGCTGTTGGGCACCTTCTCGCGCAGGGTCTTGATGAAGTGGCCGTACAGCTCGGGAATCGCGTAGCCGACGGTGTCGGGAATGTTGATGGTGGTGGCGCCTTCCTTGATGACGGCCTCGCAGACGCGCGCCAGGAAGTCGATGTCGCTGCGGTAGCCGTCCTCGGCGCTGAACTCGATGTCATCGCGCAGGTTGCGCGCGAAACGCACCGCCAGCTTCGACTGCTCGAACACCTCGTCGGGCGTCATGCGCAGCTTTTTTTCCATGTGCAGCGGGCTGGTGGCGATGAAGGTGTGGATGCGCCCGCGCGCCGCGCCCTTGAGCGCCTCGGCGGCGCGCGCGATGTCGCGATCGTTGGCGCGCGAGAGCGAGCACACGGTGGAGTCCTTGATCACCTCGGCGATCGCCTTGACGCATTCGAAGTCGCCGTTGCTGCTGGCAGCAAATCCGGCCTCGATCACGTCCACGCGCAGGCGCTCGAGCTGGCGCGCGATGCGCAGCTTCTCGTCGCGCGTCATGCTGGCGCCGGGCGACTGCTCGCCGTCGCGCAAGGTGGTGTCGAAGATGATGAGCTTGTCGGTCATGGGCTGTTCTCCGGAAATTGAAGCTTGGGGATCCCGTCAGCGAAAAATGTCTTGAGACAAACAAAAAAGGCCCGCTGCGGGTGCAAACGGGCCTTTACAGGAAAAAGTTGCGCGCGCTACTGTCCCCGCCCGTTCGGCGTTGCCAGTAGTAGTGCCAGCGACTTGTTCATGGAACGGCAAATGTAGCACAGCGGCGCCGGCGTGTGTGGCAAGCCCGCGGCCGGCCCGCCTCAGTCGTGGTGCAGGCCGCGCTCGTCCGGCTCGTCGGTGGAGGTGCTGACGATGCTGGCGTGTTCGCCCTTGGCCTTGCGCCAGACATACACCACATAGCCCGACAGCGCATAGCCGACGAACACCAGGAACAGCATGGTGGCCGGCTCGATGCTGATGACGGCGATCAGCAGCGCCGCCAGCACCAGCATGACGAAGGGCACGCTGCGGCGCCCGCGCAGGTCCTTGAAGCTGTAGTACGGCGTGTTGGTAACCATGGTGAGCCCGGCGAACAGTGTGATGGCGAACAGCAGCCAGGAGAAGTCGCCGCGCGCCACGCGCGTGCCGCCCAGCGCCGAGATCAGGGCGCGAAACAGCGGTACCTCGCGCTGCGCCTCGATCATGGTGCTGGTCAGCCAGATGAAGCCGGCCACCAGCGCCGCCGCCGCCGGCGAGGGCAGGCCCTGAAAGTAGCGCTTGTCCACCACGCCGGTGTTGACGTTGAAGCGCGCCAGCCGCAGCGCCGCGCAGGCGCAGTAGACAAAGGCCGCGAACCAGCCCGCCTTGCCCAGCGGCTGCAGGGCCCACATGTAGGCCACCAGCGCCGGCGCGGCACCGAAGCTGACCATGTCCGACAGCGAATCCATCTGCTCGCCGAAGGCGCTCTGCGTATGCGTCATGCGCGCCACACGGCCGTCCAGGCTGTCCAGCACCATGGCGGCGAAAATGCCGGTGGCGGCGGCCACGAACTGTCCGTGCATCGCCATGACGATGGCGTAGAAGCCCCCGAACAGCGCCGCCAGCGTGATCATGTTGGGCAGCACGTAGATGCCCTTGCGCCGCCGCGGTGGCGGCGCATTCCCCGCGGGCGGGGCGGAGGAAAACTCGTTTTCAGGCATCTGATCGAACTTCAGGCCGCGTGCAACAAGCGCCAGCAGCTATCAAAATCATACTATCGCGGCACCCGCTGGGGCACCGCCTGACCTGCGCAGTGTAACGACATGCCTGGCACAAAAAAGGCCACGCGAAGCGTGGCCTGGTGCCGGTGGCGCGCGCGATCAGTTGCGCGTCTGGTCCACCAGCTTGTTCTTGGCGATCCAGGGCATCATGGCGCGCAGCTGGGCGCCCACCTGCTCGATGGAATGGGCAGCCAGGTTGCGGCGGCGGGCCGTCATGGACGGATAGTTCAGGCGGCCTTCCTGGATGAACATCTTGGCGTATTCGCCGTCCTGGATGCGCTTCAGGGCATTGCGCATGGCGACGCGGGACTGCTCGTTGATGACCTCGGGGCCGGTCACGTACTCGCCGTATTCAGCGTTGTTGCTGATCGAGTAGTTCATGTTGGCAATGCCGCCTTCGTAGATCAGATCCACGATCAATTTCAGCTCGTGCAGGCACTCGAAGTAGGCCATCTCGGGGGCGTAGCCGGCCTCGGTCAGGGTCTCGTAGCCCATCTTGATCAGCTCGACCGCGCCGCCGCACAGCACGGCCTGCTCGCCGAACAGGTCGGTCTCGGTCTCTTCGCGGAAGTTGGTCTCGATGATGCCGGCCTTGCCGCCGCCATTGGCCATGGCGTAGGACAGGGCCAGGTCACGGGCCTTGCCGCTCTTGTCTTGGTGCACCGCGACCAGGTGGGGCACGCCGCCGCCCTGGGTGTAGGTGTTGCGCACGGTGTGGCCGGGGGCCTTGGGGGCCACCATCCACACGTCCAGGTCGGCGCGCGGCACGACCTGGTTGTAGTGCACGTTGAAGCCGTGGGCGAAAGCCAGCGACGCGCCCTGCTTGATGTTCGGCTCGACGTTGTTCTTGTAGACCTCGGCGATCTGCTCGTCGGGCAGCAGGATCATGACCACGTCGGCGGCCTTGACCGCGTCGTTGACTTCCAGGACGTTCAGGCCGGCCTTGCCGACCTTGTCCCAGCTGGCGCCGCCCTTGCGCAGGCCGACCACGACCTTCACGCCGCTGTCGTTCAGGTTCTGGGCGTGGGCGTGGCCTTGCGAGCCGTAGCCGATGATGGCCACGGTCTTGCCCTTGATCAGGCTCAGGTCACAGTCTTTGTCGTAGAACACTTTCACGGGTTTTCTCCTTGGGTTGTCTGATGACTATAAAAACAATAGCTGCTGGCGCAGTCCAGTCGAGCGCCAGCGGCACTCAAACCTTCAACAAGCGCTCGCCCCGCCCGATGCCGCTGGCGCCGGTGCGCACGGTCTCCAGGATGGCGGACTTGTCGATGGCATTGAGGAAGGCGTCGTGCTTGCCCTGGTCGCCGGTGAGCTCGATGGTGTAGCTCTTGTCGGTGACATCGATGATGCGGCCACGAAAGATGTCGGCCATGCGCTTGATCTCCTCGCGCTCCTTGCCGACGGCACGCACCTTGACCATCATGTGCTCGCGCTCGATGTAGCTGCCCTCGGTCAGATCGACCACCTTGACCACCTCGATCAGGCGGTTCAGGTGCTTGGTGATCTGCTCGATCACCTCGTCGGAGCCGCGTGTCTGGATGGTCATGCGCGACAGGCTGGCGTCCTCGGTCGGCGCGACGATCAGCGACTCGATGTTGTAGCCCCGGGCCGAAAACAGGCCCACCACGCGGGACAACGCGCCCGCTTCGTTCTCGATCAGTACGGCGATGATGTGTTTCATGTGTCGATCCCTCTTTTTGCGACGGCAGCACGATCAAAAATGGTCGCAGAAAGCTGCCGCTTTTCACCGCCCTCCCCCGCGCACGGTAATGCGCGGGCTTGGCGGGCAATAGATTCGTCTTGCTACTAATAATATAGCTGCCGGCGCGCGTCAGTGGCGCGCCAGAGCCGTTTTCTTTAAAGATCCTCGGAGCCCAGCAGCATCTCGGTGATGCCCTTGCCGGGCTCGACCATCGGGAACACGTTTTCCGTCGGGTCGGTGCGGAAGTCCATGAACACCGTGCGGTCCTTGAGCTTGCGCGCCTCGCGCAGCGCCGGCTCCACGTCCTGCGGCCGCTCGATCAGCATGCCGACGTGGCCATAGGCCTCGGCCAACTTGACGAAGTTGGGCAGCGCGTCCATGTAGCTGTGGCTGTAGCGGCCGGCGTACTGCAACTCCTGCCACTGGCGCACCATGCCCAGGTAGCGGTTGTTCAGCGAGACGATCTTGATCGGCGTGTTGTACTGCAGGCAGGTCGACAGCTCCTGAATGCACATCTGCACCGAGCCCTCGCCCGTCACGCAATAGACTTCGCTGTCGGGTTTGGCCAGCTTGATGCCCATGGCGTAGGGAATGCCCACGCCCATGGTGCCCAGCCCGCCCGAGTTGATCCAGCGGCGCGGCTCGTCAAAGCGGTAGTACTGCGCCGCCCACATCTGGTGCTGACCCACGTCGGAGGTGATGTACGCGTCGGCGTCGCGCGTCATCTCCCACAGCGTTTCGATCACTTTTTGCGGCTTGATGACGTCGGCATTGGCGCGGTCGTACTTCATGCAGTCGCGCGCGCGCCAGCCCTCCACGGTCTTCCACCAGTCGGCCAGCGCCGCTTGATCCGGACGCGCGCTGGCCTCGCGGATCATGCCGATCATCTCGCTGAGCACGTCCTTGACGTCGCCCACGATGGGCACGTCGACCTTGACGCGCTTGGAGATCGACGACGGGTCGATGTCGATGTGGATGATCTTGCGCTCGTTCTGCGCGAAATGCTTGGGGTTGCCGATCACGCGGTCGTCAAAGCGCGCACCCACGGCCAGCAGCACGTCGCAGTGCTGCATGGCGTTGTTGGCTTCCCAGGTGCCGTGCATGCCCAGCATGCCCAAAAAGCGCCGGTCGGACGCCGGGAACGCCCCCAGCCCCATCAGCGTGTGGGTCACCGGGCAGTTGAGCAAGTCAACCAGCGTGCGCAGCTCGGCGCAGGCATCGGCCAGCAGCACGCCACCGCCGGTATAGATGTAGGGCCGCTTGGCCGCCAGCAACAGCTGCAGCGCCTTGCGAATCTGCCCGCCGTGGCCCTTCTTGACCGGGTTGTACGAGCGCATCTCCACGCTCTCGGGGTAACCCTTGTAGGGCGTCTTCTCGAACGACACATCCTTGGGGATGTCCACCACCACCGGCCCCGGGCGGCCCGAGCGGGCGATGTGGAAGGCCTTCTTCATCACATCGGCCATGTCGCGCACGTCCTTGACCAGGAAGTTGTGCTTGACGATGGGGCGCGTGATGCCGACGGTGTCGCATTCCTGGAAGGCGTCCTGGCCGATGGCGGCCGTCGGCACCTGGCCAGTGATGATCACCATCGGGATCGAGTCCATGTAGGCCGTGGCGATGCCGGTGACGGCGTTGGTCACGCCCGGGCCCGAGGTGACCAGCGCCACGCCGACTTCGCCGGTGGCGCGCGCGTAGCCGTCGGCGGCGTGCACGGCGGCCTGCTCGTGGCGCACCAGCACGTGCTGGATGGTGTCCTGCTTGTAGAAGGCGTCGTAGATGTGCAGCACCGCGCCGCCGGGGTAGCCCCAGACGTGCTTGACGCCTTCGGCCTGCAGGGCCTTGATGAGGATTTCGGCGCCGCGCAGCTCCTGCGGGGCCTGGCGGGATGCGGTGGTGGCGCCTTGCGTGGCCTCGGCCACGGCGGCCGACTTGAATTCGGCTTTGCTGATTTCCATGTTGTTCAACCTTTCGAGAATTTCTCTGACGAAAAACCTTGGGTGCCCCTTGCCAACCCTCGTGAGGCCGCTTCAGGACTTGAGGCCAGACACCATGGGCGACCTCACTTCTGTCGCCGGCGCTGACCCGTTTGCCGTTATGACTGCAAGCGGCATTATCGCACTGCAACATGAGCGACCGCGCGGCAGCGCGCAATCCGCGGCGTCCCCGGTGCCATAATCCGGCGCGCCGCGCGTTCAGCACGCATTGCGCCGCCTTCTTCGCCCCCCATGAGGCGCCTGTCCACCGTCCCGTCCGCCGCAGATCTCCTTGGCCACCGATCAGGAACTCTCCGACTTTCTGCGCAACGTCGAAAAGCGGGCGTTCAAGCGGACCGTCTACCACGTGCGCGACGACGACGCGGCGCTGGACATCGTGCAGGACAGCATGATGAAGCTGGCCGAGCATTACGGTGGAAAGCCGGCGGCCGAATTGCCGCTGCTGTTCCAACGCATCCTGTCCAACAGCACGCTGGACTGGTTTCGGCGGCAGAAGACGCGCAACGCGCTGTTTTCCAACCTGAGCGACTTTGAAGCCGAGGACGGCGAGGGCGAATTCGACCTGCTGGAGATCTTCGCCGGCGCCAACGACAGCGCCCAGATCGAGAGCGCCGAGGACTCCACCCGGCGCGCCCAGGTGCTGCGCGAGATCGAGTTACAAATCCAGACCCTGCCCAACCGTCAACGCGAGGCGTTTCTGCTGCGTTACTGGGAGGAAATGGATGTTGCCGAAACGGCGGCGGTCATGGGGTGTTCGGAAGGCAGTGTCAAGACGCACTGTTCGCGCGCAGTCCAGGCGCTGGCGAAGGCCTTGAGAGCCAAAGGAATCCAGCCATGAACACGAACTTCAGTCAACTGCATTCGGAATCACTGCACAACCGATTCGGCCTGCGCGTGGGCGCCCGCCTGTCGGCCGGCGCCGAAGAACTGCCCCACGACGTGAGCGAACGCCTGCGGGCCGCGCGCGAGCGCGCGCTGGCGCAGCGCCGGCAGCCGGCCGCCCAGCTGGCGGCGCGCCCGACCCGGGCGAGCTGGCGCCAGGGCGCGACCCTGACGCTGGGCTTCGGCGACAACGGCACGGGCTTGTGGGGTCGGCTGGCCTCGGGCGCCATGATGCTGGCCCTGGTGGCCGGACTGGTGGCCATCGACGTGGTGCAGGACAACGACCGCGCCACCGAAGTGGCCGAACTCGACGCCGCCCTGCTGACCGACGATCTGCCCCCCGAGGCCTACGCCGACCCGGGTTTTCTGCAGTTCATCAAGTCCGACCCGAGCCGGACCTCCCCCACCCTCAACCAGTGAACCGGGCGACCCCGTCCATAGCCTTGTCCCGATGCGCCACCTGCTGCCGGTACTCCTTCTCGTCCTGAGCATGCTGGCGCTGCTGCCGGCGCACGCCCAGGGCGTGGCGGGGCCGGGCGCGGCGGCGGCAGTGGCCGGCCGCATCGAATGGCACAACCTGAACGGTGCCCAGCGCACAGCGCTGGCCCCCCTGGAGCGCGACTGGTCCAGCCTGGGGCCCGACCAGCAGCGCAAATGGGTCGCGCTGACACAGAACTTCAACCGCATGACGCCGCAGGAGCGCGCCACCCTGCAGGGCCGCATGACCGAATGGGCCAACCTGACACCGGCCCAGCGCACCCAGGCACGGCTGAACTTCGGCGAGGTGCGCAAGGTGCCCGCGGACGAGAAGCGCGCCAAATGGGAGGAATACCAGGCTCTGCCCGAGGAGGAGCGCGCCCGTTTGGCCAGCGAGCGACCCAAGCCCCCGGCCGGTGCCGCGCCAGCCTTGCGACCGGTCCCGGCCGAGCGGCTGGTGCGTCCCTCGAAGCCTCCGGTGGCCGGCGCCACGCCCGAAACGCGCACGGGCATCCCCGCACCGCCGCAGGTCAACCGCCATACACTGTTGCCCGAACGCCACGAGCCCGACGCGGCCGACGCCGACACGCACTGACCGGGCCCGTCCCGCGCACGGGCCACACGGCGGTCGGCTGGCACGCAACGCCAGCGAGCCACGGCCCCTGTAACAATGGCGTGCGCCGCCGTCACGGGCCTGGCGCGCATCGCGGTTGCCGCCTGTCCTTTCTGTTGCATGAATCCCTCTGCCCTCATCCCGCCCGCGCCAGCCGCCACATCGCTGCGCGCGCCTTCGCTGCGCCGCCGCATGGCCTGCTGGCTGTACGAGGGCACACTGATGTTCGGCGTGGTCGTGCTGCCAGGGCTGATCTTCGGCATCGCCACCAACACCCGCCATGCGCTTGACAACCGCCACGCGCTGCAGGCGCTGCTGTTCGGCGTGCTGGCGCTGTATTTCGGCTATTTCTGGGTCAAGGGCCAGACGCTGCCGATGAAAACCTGGCACATCCGCGTGGTCGACCGCCGGGGACAGGCGCTGCGCTGGCCGCGCGCCCTGCTGCGCTACCTGCTGGCCTGGCTGTGGTTTTTGCCGCCGCTGGCGGCCATCGCGCCGTTTCAGCTGTCGGGGGGGGAAATCACCGTGCTGATGTTCGGCTGGATCGTCGTGTGGGCGCTGCTGAGCCGCTTTCACCGCGAGCAGCAGTTCTGGCACGACGCCTGGGCTGGCACGCGGCTGATCGACGTGCAGCCCGACCTGACCAGGCGCCGCCAGTGAGGCGCGCCCGCCACCCAGTCCACGCCGCCATGTCGCCCGTCGAAGCCCCTCGCGAGGACGCGCCCGCCAACCCGCAAAAGCACCGCACCGGGCTGACGCGCCTGTGGCATGCCACCGGCTATTCGCTGGCCGGCCTGAAGGCCGGCTGGACCGAAAAGGCCTTCCGCCAGGAAACACTGCTGGCCATGGTGCTGCTGCCGTCGGCGTTCTGGCTCGGTCGGCACTGGGTGGAGACGGCGCTGCTGGCCGGGTCGGTGCTGCTGGTGCTGATCGTTGAGCTGCTCAACAGCGGCATCGAGGCGGCGATCGACCGCGTCGGGCCCGAATGGCATGCCTTGTCCAAGCGTGCCAAGGACATGGGCTCGGCCGCCGTGCTGCTCGCCCTGCTGCTGGCCGGCGGCGTCTGGCTGGCCGCGTTGTACACCCGCTTCTTCGCCTCATGACCGCTCCTGCCCGCACCGAACCGGCCTTTTCCATCTGCGTCTACTGCGGCTCGCGCCCTGGCGAGGACCAGGCGTTTGCCGACGTCGCGGCCCAGGTCGGCCTATGGATCGGCCGCCACGGCGGCCAGCTGGTGTATGGCGGCGGCCGCGCCGGCCTGATGGGCGTGGTGGCCGACGCCACGCTGGCGGCCGGCGGGCGCGTGGTGGGCATCATCCCGCGGGTGCTGGTGGAGCGCGAGCACGCCCACCGTGGCTGCCACGAGCTGCATGTGGTGGAGACCATGCACGAGCGCAAGCGCCTGATGGCCGAGCGCGCCGACGCCTTCCTGGCGCTGCCTGGCGGCATCGGCACCTTCGAGGAGTTCTTCGAGACCTGGACCTGGCGCCAGCTCGGCTACCACGACAAGCCGGTCGGCCTGCTCAACCAGAACGGCTACTACGACGCCATGCTGACCTTTCTGCGGCACAGCGTGGCTTGCGGCTTCATGGGCGAGGCGCAGATGGGGCTGATTGAGGTCAACGCCGACTGGCGCGCCCTGCTCAGGAGCCTGGTTCACGCGGCGGGCTTTCCGACCCCGGATCTGCTCAGCCAGATCTGAGCACCCCGCCACGCCAGCACGGCGTGGGCCCATGCGTCAGCCGGCCGGCAGAAACAGCTGCTGCAGGTCGCTCAGAAAGTCGAAGCCGCGCGCCGTCGGCTGGATCCAGGCGCCCTCGCGCCGCAACCAGCCCGACTGCTCGGCCTGCGCCAGCGCCGTGGCGATGCTGCTGGGCGGCATGCCGGTGCGCTCGGTGTAATCCGTCAGGCTGAAGCCGTCCTTCAGGCGCAGGGCGTTCAGCATGAACTCCAGCGGCAGCTCGGCGCGCGCCACCTCGTGCGCCTGCGCCACAGCGTCGCCGGCCAGCGCCTTGTCCATGTACAACTCGGGCTGCCGATGCCGCACCTGGCGCACGATGCGGTGCGGAAAGCTGAGCTTGCCGTGCGCGCCGGCGCCGATGCCCAGGTAGTCGCCGAATTCCCAGTAGTTCAGGTTGTGCACGCAGCGGTGGCCGGCGCGCGCGTAGGCCGACACTTCGTAGCGCGCCAGGCCGGCGTCGGCGGTCAGCGCGGTGATGCGGTCCAGCATGTCCCAGGCCACATCTTCATCGGGCAGGCGCGGCGGGAACTTGGCGAACACGGTGTTCGGCTCGATCGTCAGGTGATAGATCGACAGGTGCGGCGGCGCGAAGGCCAGCGCCGTGCGCACGTCCTGCTCCAGCTCGGCCAGCGTCTGGCCGGGCAGCGCATACATCAGGTCGAGGTTGAAGGTGTCGAAGGCGCGCGCGGCTTCCTCGAGCGCGGCGCGCGCCTGGGCGCCGTCGTGCACCCGGCCGAGCGCCTTCAGGTGCCCGTCGTGAAAGCTCTGCACGCCCACCGACAGGCGCGTGACGCCGGCGGCGCGAAACGCGGCGAAGCGCTCGCGCTCGAAGGTGCCCGGGTTGGCCTCCAGCGTGATCTCGCACATCGGCTCCAGTGGCAGGCGCGCGCGCACGCCGGCGATCAGGCGGTCGATCTGCTCGGGCTCGAACAGGCTGGGCGTGCCACCGCCGATGAACACGCTGTAAACCGGCCGACCCCACACCAGCGGCAGGCTGGCTTCCAGGTCGGCCAGCAGGGCGTCGACATAGCGCGCCTGCTGCGCACGGGCATCGACACCGGCGCGCCGCTCGTGCGAGTTGAAGTCGCAGTAGGGGCACTTCTTCAGGCACCAGGGCAGGTGCAGGTACAGCGACAGCGGCGGCAGCGCCGGCAGCTGCAGCGTGCCGGGGCGCAGGTAGTGCTGGACGTCGTTCACAGCCAGCGCTCGCGCAGCAGCGCCGCCATCGCCCGCACGGCACGACCGCGGTGGCTGAGGGTGTTCTTCAGCGCGGCCGGCATCTCGGCAAAGGTCTGGCCCTGCTCGGGGATGAGCATCACCGGATCGAAGCCGAAGCCGCCCGTGCCGCGCGGCTCGCGCGTGATTTGGCCCACCACGCGGCCGACGGCGATCAGCGGCTCGGGGTCGTCGGCACGGCGCAGCGCCACCAGGGTACTGACCATGGCGGCACGGCGCTGCTCGACGCCCCGCATCTGCTCCAGCAGCGCGCGCACGTTGCCGGCATCGCCCTTTTCATAGCCGAAGCGGGTGCCGTAGTAGGCCGTGTCCACGCCCGGCAGGCCGCCGAAGGCGTCGACGCACAGGCCGGCGTCGTCGGCCAGCGCCGGCAGGCCGCTGGCGGCAGCGGCGTGGCGCGCCTTGGCCAGCGCGTTTTCGACGAAGGTGCGGAAGGGCTCCTCGGCCTCGCCGATGCCCAGCTCGGCCTGGCGCACCAGGTCCATGCCCAGCGGCGCCAGCATGGCCTGCAACTCGGCCAGCTTGCCAGGGTTGTTGGAGGCCAGCACGATTTTCATTCAAATCACCTTCTCGCGCTTTACAGTCATGCGTCAGAAGCTATTAATTTGATAGTGATCGGCGTTGCAGGTCGATCAGCTCGCCAATGCCCTTTTCCGCCAGGCGCATGAGCTGGTCCAGCTCGGCGCGCGAAAACGCCGCGCCCTCGGCCGTGCCCTGCACCTCGACGTAATGGCCGGCGCCGGTCATGACCACGTTCATGTCGGTGTCGCAGCTCGAGTCCTGGGCGTAGTCGAGATCGAGCACCGGCACGCCGGCGACGATGCCCACCGACACCGCCGCCACCGGGTGCAGGATGGGCGACTCGGCGATCAGCCCGCGCGCCAGCAGCCAGCTGACGGCGTCCTGCGCGGCGACAAAGGCGCCGGTGATGGCGGCGGTGCGCGTGCCACCGTCGGCCTGCAGCACGTCGCAGTCCAGCAGGATGCTGCGCTCGCCCAGCTTGCGCAGGTCAAACACGGCGCGCAGGCTGCGCCCGATCAGGCGCTGGATCTCCTGCGTGCGGCCGCTCTGCTTGCCGCGCGCGGCCTCGCGGTCGCCGCGCGTGTGGGTGGCGCGCGGCAGCATGCCGTATTCGGCCGTCACCCAGCCTTCGCCACTGCCGCGCTTGTGCGGCGGCACCTTTTCCTCCACCGAGGCGGTGCACAGCACCCGGGTGTGGCCGAACTCGATCAGCACCGAGCCTTCGGCGTGCAGGGTGAAGCGGCGGGTGATGCGCACCGGGCGCAGCTGGTCGGGCGCGCGATCGGCGCGCACGGGGGTCGAAGCAGTGGAAGTCATGGTCTCGGATCGTACAACTGGGCGCGCAGCATGCCATGCCGCGCCACCGCCGCGCTCAGCGCCGGTTCATGGCCGTGCGCTGGATGGCGGCATTGATCTCGGCGATGGAGCGCTCGATGGCCTCGTCGTCCAGGTCGTCCAGCAGCGGATCGTAGGCCCCGGCCTGGATGGTGGAGGCGAACACCTCGTCGCTCAGCACCTGGGTTTCGGTGAAGCCACTGTGCTCGAACGCCGCGTCGGCCGGGCTTTCCCACTCGATGGCCAGCACGGTGACGTTGTCCGAATGCTCACCGGCCGCCTGCAGCGCCGCATCCACCAGGGTGGGCACGGCCTTGGCCACCGGCAGCGTGCTCAGCGTGCTGACGATCAGCTCGTCCGCCAGGCTGCCCCACAGACCGTCGGAACACAGCAGCACGCGGTCGCCCTCGAGCAGGCGCAGCGGGCCGGCGACGTCGAACATCGGCCGCACGGTGGAGCCCAGGCAGGTGAACAGCACGTTGCGGTTGATGCCCTCGGTGGCCATGCCGGCGTTGGCCTGCGCCTCGCTGTAGGAGTGGTCGCGCGTGCGCAGCAGCAGCTGGCCGTCGCGCACCACGTACAGGCGCGAATCGCCGCAGTGCATCCAGTGCAGCTCGCCGCCCTGCGCCAGCGCGGCCACCAGGGTGGTGCGCGGCGTGTCGAGCAGGCCGCGCTCGCTGGCGTAACGGATGATCTGGTGGTGCGCGCCCATCAGGCTGGCGGCCAGGAAACTGGCGGGCGCCGCCAGCCGCGGGCGCGCCTCGCGCTGGAACAGCGCCGACAGCGTCTGCAGCGCGATCTGCGCCGCCACTTCGCCGTCCGGATGGCCGCCCATGCCGTCGGCCAGCGCGAACAGCCCCGCGTCGCGCGTGTAGCTGTAGCCCATGCGGTCCTCGTTCTTCTCCCGGCCGCCGCGGCGGCTGAGCTGAAATACCGAGAACTTCATGGGGTCCCGGGGCTTACTTCAGGCGCGCGCCAAAGCGCGTCGCCCGTTGCAGGCCCTTCTTGGTGTCGGTCATCATGTTGTCGAACTGCAGGCGCACGCGCTCGCCCACCGACAACTTGGTGTACTGGCGCTCGCCTTCGCGCGACAGTTCCTTCTGCAGCGCGAACACCGACTGCGGACGCGACAGCGGGTCGAGCGACATGCACCACTCGACCACCTCGATCAGGTTGTCCGAATAGACCCCGCGCATGCGCGTCAGCGACAGCGTCAGGCGGTCCTTTTCCAGCCGCTGCGGGGCGTCGTTGGGCGGGTAGCCCTGCATGCAGGAATAGATGCAGGCGCCGATGGCGTACACGTCGGTCCACGGCCCCATGGTGGAATCGCGCCGGTACATCTCGGGGGCGGCAAAGCCCGGGGTGTACATGGGGCGGGTGAAGTTGCCTTCCTTGTTCAGCACCTCGCGCGCGGCGCCGAAGTCGATCATCACCGCCTTGTTGTCGTCGGTGATGAAGATGTTGGCCGGCTTCAGGTCCAGGTGCAGCATCTTGTGCTGGTGCACGATGCGCAGCCCGCGCAGGATCTCGTCGAACAGCGAGCGGATGGTGGATTCGCGGAACACCTTCTGCTTCTTGAGCTCGCGCGCGGTGACGATGAAGTCCTGCAGGGTCGCGCCCTCCAGGTGGTTCATCACCATGTACACGGTCTCGTTCTGGCGGAAGAAATTGAGCACGCTCACCACCGACGGGTGCGAGATCTGCGCCAGCGAGCGCCCTTCCTCGAAGAAGCTCTTGAGGCCCAGCCGGTACAGCGACAGCTTTTCCGGCGCCACCTCGGGCACCAGCACCCCGGGCTCGCGCATGGTCAGCGCCGAGGGCAGGTATTCCTTGATCGCGACCTGCTGGCCTTCGCGATCGACCGCCAGGTACACCACCCCGAAGCCGCCGGCCGATATCTTGCGCAGCACGCGGTAGCCACCGATCTCCGTATCGGGCGGCAGCGGCGCGGGCTTGGCCTTTGACATAATTTGTGTTGTCGAACGGCCCGGGCGGATGCATCATGCGCCGATCCCGCTGGGACCCTCCGCGACGACCACCCTGTACCCGGAAAAGTAATATGTCAGTTTACAGTATGACCGGCTACGCCAGTGGTCAACAGGCCCTGTCTGCGGACGCCGATGGCACCCCGACCGCCAAAAATGCACGCGGCCGCCTGGGTCTGGAGTTGCGCTCCGTCAACAGCCGCTTCCTGGACCTGGGTTTTCGGCTGGCCGACGAATTGCGCCCCCACGAACCGATGCTGCGCGAGCTGCTGGGCCAGCGCCTGCGGCGCGGCAAGGTCGAGTTGCGCGCCTGGCTGCAAGGCCAGGCCGACGAGGCGCTGGCCGACCCATCCCCCCGCCTGCTGCAGCGGCTGGCCGCCGTGCAGGACCAGGTGTGCAACTGGCTGCCGCAGGCCGCGCAGCTGTCGGTGGCCGACGTGCTGCGCCTGGCGGGCAGCGCCGAAGCCGTGAGCGACGAGGCCGCGGCCGAGGCGCTGATGACGCTGACGCGCCGCGTGCTGGACGACTTCGTGGCCGCGCGCGAGCGCGAGGGCGCGCGGCTGGCGCGCCTGATCGGCGAGCGCGTGGCGCAGCTGCGCGCGCTGGCCCACGCCGCCGAGCCACTGGTGCCGCAGGCCGTGCAGGCGCAGAAGCAGCGCTTTCTGGAGCGCTGGCGCGAGGCGCTGGCCAGCGGCGACGGCCAGGTCGGCGCCCAGGCCGCGCAGGAGCGCGCCCTGGCCGAGGCCACGGCCTACGCCATCCGCATCGACGTCGCCGAGGAGCTGGGCCGGCTGGCTGCGCACCTGGACGAGATCGAGGCCGTGCTGCGCAAGGGCGGCGAAACCGGCAAGCGGCTGGATTTCCTGATCCAGGAGCTGCACCGCGAAGCCAATACCCTGGGCTCGAAAGCGTCCACGCTGGAGCTGACGCGCATCAGCGTCGACATGAAGGTGCTCATCGAGCAGATGCGCGAGCAGGTGCAGAACATCGAGTGACTTCCGGACAGCTATCAATGCGATAGCTGTTCGCGCGCGTCCATCCAGCGCCAGGGCTCGATTTGATCCAGAAAGCCAGCGAGCGGGCGCCGGCGGCGCCGCCATCACGCGGTGCTCGGCCACCGCCGCGCCCAACCCCACCGGGCCCTACAGCCGCAGGTGCTGTGACGACAGGTATTCGCGCCGGAAGGTCTCGAACGGCACGCGGTCGGCCGCCTCGATATCCAGCTGCGCCTGCACCGATTCGGTCGCCAGCGCGTCAAAGCGCGCCTTGATCGCCGCCGGGTAGTCCAGCGCCAGCAGGCGCGCGCGCGTGTCCAGCGAGTGCGCGCGCGTGAAGGCCACGAAGCTGCCGCCGTGCTCCTCGCGCACCGCCTGCAGCACGCGCGCCGAAGGCAGCTCGCCCGGCGCCGCCAGGCGCTGGCGCGCCCGCGCCACGGCCTCGGCATGGGCGCCGCCGCCGTGCACGGCGTCCAGCGCCGCGGCAATGGGCGCCAGCTCGCCCACGATCCGCGCCGCCCAGTCCACCAGCCGCACCGCTTCGCCACCCCGGTCGAGGCACAGGCCCGGCTCGCGTCCGCGCGCGGCGGTCAGGTGCTGGTTGGCCTTGAGGGCGGCGATCTCGCGCGGGGTGTCGGGCGGGCTGTCGGTCAGCAGGCAGTGCAGCAGGAACACGTCGAGAAAACGCGCCGTCGGCGCGTCGATGCCGACGGGCTCGAACGGGTTCAGGTCCATCAGGCGGACCTCGACGTACTCGACGCCGCGCTCGCGCAGCGCGTGCAGCGGGCGCTCGCCCGAGCGGATCACGCGCTTGGGACGGATGGTGCCGTAGAACTCGTTCTCGATCTGCAGCAGCGTGGTGGCCAGCTGGTTGTAGTCGCCGCCCGGGTTCTGGATGCCGACCGCCTCGTAGGCCGGGTAGGACCGCGTCAGCGCATCTTCCAGCGAGGCGGCGTAGCTTTCCAGGCCGTTGTAGCTGACCGCCAGCGTGGCCTGGGCGTCGCTCTGGTAGCCCAGTCGTCCCATGCGCAGCGAAGTCGCCCAGGGCAGGTGCATGGCATGCTCGCCCAGGGCTTGCAGCTCGTGCTGGCGACCGGCCACGAAGCTGGAGCACACCGCCGGCGAGGCGCCGAACAGGTACAGCAGCAAGAAGGCGTGGCGGCGGAAGTTGCGGATCAGCGCGAAGTAGCCGTCGTTGTCCACCCCGGGCAGCGACCAGTTGTAGTGGATGCCCGAGATGGTCTGCATGCGCCGGCCGTAGCGGTGGCTCAGCCCCATGCGGTAGACGCTCTTGGCGCGCCCGACGTTGGACGTGCCGTAGCGCCCCAGCGGAATGGTCTCGTCGGTCGGCAGCCCACAGGGCATGCTGGACACCCACAGCATCTCATCGCCCAGCGCCGCCAGCTCGTGGTAGACGAACTGGTGGATCTCGGTCAGCTCGGCCAGCGTGGCCTGCGCGCTGGCGTGCGCGCCGGTGACCAGCTCCAGCTGCGATTCGCTGAAGTCGGTGGTGATGTGCGAGTGCGTCAGCGGCGAGCCCAGCGCCGCCGGGTGCGGGGTCAGTGCCAGCTGGCCGTCGGGCTGGGCGCGCAGGCTTTCCTTCTCGATGCCGCGGCGGATACCTCGCAGTCGGTCGGGCGACAGCGCCGCCACGCGATCGCTCAGCGAATCCATGTGCTCTTGTCCTTGTCTTGCCGGGGTGGCGAAGGTATCACAGGCAGGCCATCCCTGTCCCCCGGCACGGGAAATGCGCCGCGTCGCCGCGTGCCGGGCGTTCAGCGACGGGCGGCCAGGGCTTTGTGCACCTCGTTGCCACCCTGCTCGCCGCCGTTTTGCGGCACGCTCTCGCCGGCGCGCTCGCGCACCTCGTCCAGCGCCGCCAGCAGGCGCTCCGGCGTATCGGGGGTCAGCCCCAGGTGCACGCCCTGGGTCAGGGTGATGTGCGCCGCCTCGTAGGTGCCGGCGCCGGCGCACAGGATGGCGCGCGTGGGCGCGTCCTGGCACACGCCCACCAGCATGGCGGGCACCACCGCCTCGGGCCGCAGCAGCTCCAGCACCTCGGGCGGCAGCAGGCCTTCGGTCATGCGGGTGGCCGCGGTGGGCGCCAGGCAGTTGACGCGGATGTCGTGCTTGGCGCCTTCCAGCGCCAGCGTCTGCATGAGGCCGACCAGCGCCAGCTTGGCGGCGCCGTAGTTGCTCTGGCCGAAGTTGCCGTACAGGCCGGTGGACGAGGTGGTCATCAGGATGCGGCCGTACTTCTGCGCCACCATGTGCGGCCAGGCCGCCTTGATCAGGTGCACCGCGCCCATCAGGTGCACGTCCAGCACCAGGCGGAAATCGGCCAGATCCATCTTGGCGAAGCTCTTGTCGCGCAAGATGCCGGCGTTGCAGACCAGCGCATCGATGCGGCCCCAGGCGTCCAGCGCCTGCTGCACCAGGGCCTGCATGGCCTCGAAATCGGTGACGGAGGCGCCGCTGGCCATGGCCTGGCCGCCGCGGGCGCGGATTTCCTCCACCACACGCTCGGCGGCGGTGGCCGAGCCGCCGCTGCCGTCCACCGCGCCGCCCAGGTCATTGACCACCACCTTGGCGCCGCGCTCGGCCAGCGCCAGTGCGTGCAGGCGTCCCAGGCCGCCGCCGGCGCCGGTGACGATGGCCACGCGGCCCGTGAAATCGATCTGGCTCATGTTGTTGCAACTCCTCTTGAACGAATCATGACGTCGCGCCAACTGTACCCAAGCCGCGGCGCAGTTTTCGTGCGGCCCGCCACGCAGGCGACAGCGGGCCGGCCGAGCCTGCGTTCACAATGCGCGCCATGGAACTGAACCACGAAATCATCGACACCCCACCGCTCGATTCGGCCAGCGTGGTGATGCTGCGCGACGGCCCCGAGGGGCTGGAGGTGCTGCTGCTGCGCCGCCACGCCAATTCGTCGGTGCTGGGCGGCGCCTACGTGTTTCCCGGCGGCAAGGTGGACGCGGCCGATGCCAGCGCCGACACGCTGGCCCTGCTGGACCGCGCGCCGGCCGAGCTGCACGCGCGCCTGGGCGAGCCGGCGCTCAGCCCGGCGCAGGCGGCGGCCTTCTACATCGCCGCCGCGCGCGAGGCGGCCGAGGAATCGGGCGTGCTGTATCTGCAGCTGGGCGCCGACGAGGTCGCCAGCCACAGCGCCGCCACCTGCGCGCGCCTGCGCGCCGGCGAATCGTTTGCCGCCCTGCTGGCCGAGCACGGCGCGCTGCTGGACACCGATGCCCTGGCACCGTGGTCGCGCTGGATCACGCCGCGCCGCCCCTCGGTGATGAGCAAGCGCTTCGACACGCGCTTCTTCCTGGCCGGCGTGCCGCCGGCGCAGGAGGCGCAGCACGACGATTTCGAAGTCACCGAAGCGCGCTGGCTCACGCCGCGCGCCGCGCTGCGGCAATACCGCGACCACCAGATCGACATGGCGCCACCGCAGATCGTCGGCCTGCTGCACCTGCTGCACTACCGCGACCTGGCGCACGCCATGCAGGACGCATGCTCGCGCCGCCCGCCGCTGATCGAGCCCGAGCCGGTGGAACAGGGCGACACCCGCGTGCTGTGCTACCCGGGCGATCCGGCGCACAGCCTGCCGGCGCGCGTCCTGCCCGAACCGGTGCCCACGCGCGTGGTGTGGCGGGGCAAGCGCTTCGAGCCGCCGCAAGGCTTCGGGCCGTTCCTGGACTGATCGGGCACGTTTTTTGAAACTATTAAAACGATAGCTGCTTGCGCTCACCAGTCGGGCGCCAGAGGCCAAAAACATATCAATACAAGGAGACGCCATGCACCCCATCGTCCGCCGCCAGACCATCGGTGACCTGCTGCGCCGCACCGCCCAGCGCCTGCCCCACAAGCTGGCCGTGCAATGCGGCGACACACGCTGGAGCTACGCCGAATTCGACGCCCTGGTCACGCGCCTGGCGGCGGGGCTGGCCGGGCGCGGCATCCGCCACGGCGACCGCGTGGCCATCCTGGCGCGCAACTCGCACGGCTTCGCCGCCATGCGCTTTGCGCTGGCGCGGCTGGGCGCGGTGCTGGTGCCGATCAACTTCATGCTCAAGGCCGACGAAGTGGCCTACATCCTGCGCCACGCCGGCGCCCGGCTGCTGGCCACCGACAGCGGCCTGGCCGAGCTGGGGCGCGCCGCCGCCGCGCTGGACACGCAGGTGCGGGACTTCGTGTGGCTGCCTTCCGAAGACCCGAGCGATCCAGTGCCCGGCATGGCGAGCTTCGACGACCTCGCGGCCTGCACCGACCCGCTGCCCGATACGCCACTTGCCAGCACCGACCTGGCGCAGATCGTCTACACCAGCGGCACCGAGTCCAGCCCCAAGGGCGCCATGCTGACGCACGACGCCGTGCTGTGGCAGTACGTGAGCTGCTGCATCAACGCCGAGGTGGCCGAGCACGACGTGGCGCTGCACGCGCTGCCGCTGTACCACTGCGCGCAGCTGGACGTGTTCTTCGGCCCCGCCGTCTACATCGGCTCGACCAACTTCATCACCGCCAAGCCCACGCCCGACAACCTGCTGCCGATGATGGCGGCACACGGGATCACCAGCTTCTTCGCGCCGCCCACGGTGTGGATCGCGCTGCTGCGCTCGCCGCTGTTCGACACCACCGACCTGTCCCGGCTGGCCAAGGGCTACTACGGCGCTTCCATCATGCCGGTGGAGGTGCTGAAGGAAATTGCGCGCCGCCTGCCGCAGGTGCGGCTGTGGAACCTGTACGGCCAGACCGAGATCGCGCCCCTGGCGACCATGCTCGGGCCCGACGACCAGCTGCGCAAGCCCGGCTCGGCCGGCCGCGCGGTGCTGAACGTGGAGACGCGCGTGGTCGACGACGACATGCGCGACGTCGCCGTGGGCGAAGTGGGCGAGATCGTGCACCGCTCGCCGCACCTGATGCTGGGCTACTTCCACGACGACGAACGCACCGCCGCGGCCTTCACGGGCGAGTGGTTTCACTCGGGCGATCTGGGGGTCATCGACGACGAGGGCTACATCAGCGTGGTCGACCGCAAGAAGGACATGATCAAGACCGGCGGCGAGAACGTCGCCAGCCGCGAGGTCGAGGAAATGATCTACCGCCTGCCCCAAGTCAGCGAGGTGGCGGTGATCGGTCTGCCCGACGCCAAGTGGGTCGAGGCGGTGACGGCGGTGGTGGTGCTCAAGACCGGCCAGACCCTGAGCGAGGACGCGCTGATCGCCCACTGCAGCACGCACATGGCGGCCTTCAAGGCGCCCAAGCGCGTGATCTTCACCGATGCACTGCCCAAAAACCCCAGCGGCAAGCTGCTCAAGCGCCAGCTGCGCCAAATGCATGTTTGACCCCCCTGCGTCGCTGCGCGCCTTCCCCCCAAGGGGGACGACGCCAGTGGCCGGTACAAGCCCGGCCACGTCGTCCGCTGGCCCGGCATGCTCCGCGGCCATCAGTGTGTGCAGCCCCGCCGCGTGAGCGATATCAAGATTCAGCGCCCGTCCATCAAGCGCAAACAGCTATCGAAATAATAGTAATCAGCCGGGATGCGCCGCCCCGCGCAGGCGCTGAAACAGGGTCACCGCCGCCACCACCACGCCCCCCACGATCACACCAACGGTGGCGTTGAAGCCCATGTCGGCCAGCACGCGCGCGACGCCGCCCAGGCTCCCGGCCCAACCTTCCAGCAGGTGGTGCAGCGCCGGCGCGCCGTGCACCACGATGCCGCCACCGACCAGGAACATCGCCGCCGTGCCGGCTACCGACAGGCCCTTCATCAGCCAGGGCGCCAGCGCCAGGATGGCGCGGCCCATCGCCTGTGCGGCGCCGCTGGCGCGCCGGCTCAGCCACAGGCCCAGATCGTCCAGTTTGACGATGCCGCCCACCAGCCCGTAGACGCCCACGGTCATCAGCAGCGCGATGCCCACCAGCACGGCGACCTGGGTCCAGAAATCGGCCTGCGCCACCGCGCCCAGGGTGATGGCGATGATCTCGGCCGACAGGATGAAGTCGGTGCGCACGGCGCCCTTGATCTTGCCCTTCTCCAGCGCCACCAGGTCGACCGCCGGGTCGGCCAGCGCGGCCTCCAGCTCGGCGTCGTGGCGGTCGTCCTCGGCCTTCGAATGCAGCAGCTTGTGCGCCAGCTTCTCGAATCCCTCGAAGCACAGAAAGGCGCCGCCCACCATCAAGAGCGGCGTCACCGCCCAGGGCGCGAAGGCGCTGATCAGCAGCGCCGCCGGCACCAGGATCGCCTTGTTGAGCAGCGAGCCCTTGGCCACCTGCCACACCACCGGGATCTCGCGGTTGGCGCTGACGCCGGTGACCTGCTGGGCGTTGAGCGCCAGATCGTCGCCCAGCACGCCGGCGGTCTTCTGCGCCGATACCTTGGTCAGCACCGCCACGTCGTCGGCCATGGCGGCGCTCTTGCGCGCGGCGATCTTGGACATCACGGCGACGTCGTCGAGCACGGTGGCGATGTCGTCGAGCAGGGCGAGCAGGCTGGTGGCCATGGGGATGTCGGGTGTGGGGTGGGTTGTCGAAGGCGGGGCATCGGCGCAGCAGACCGCTTCGGCCCGCCCGGGCTCGCGCGGGCCGGCAGCGATTATCTTCGCTGTCGAGGCCCCGCCGGAAGCGCCAAGTCAGTGCTTGCAGACTTTGCAGTACGATGCTTGGTTCGGCCGATCGGCCGTCAGGTGTGATGTTTCGGAGGAATCGATCCATGCCCATGCTTCAAAGCCGTGCCGTCGCCCGCGCCCTGGCCGGCGCCAGCCTGCTGATGGCCGCTGCCGCGATGGCGCAGGCGCCCGGCAAGGCGGCCGCTGACCCGCGCCAGGGCACTTTCAAGACGGTGCAGGGCGACGTCACCGTGGTGCGCGACAACGCCCGCGTCGCCGCCATCGTCGGCGCCGCCGTGAAGTCGCCCGACCGCATCCTGACCGGCGCGGGCAGCGCCGCCGCCCTCACGCTGCAGGACGGCACGGTGCTGGCCATCGGCCCGGACAGCGCGCTGGACCTGAGTCAGTTCCAGTTCAACGCCACCACGCAGGAAGGCAGCGTGCTGGTCAGCCTGCTGCGTGGCAGCTTGCGCATGGTCACCGGCGCGATCGCCAGGCTCAAGCCCGAACAGGTCAAGGTGACCACGCCCACCACGGTCATCGGCGTGCGCGGCACCGATTTCATCGTGGAGGAAAACCCATGAGGCTCGCCACCCTGCTGACGGTCGCTGCCCTGCTGGTGGTCGGCTGCGCGCCGACCACCCGGGTCACCCTGCTGCCGCAGGCCGACAACCCCCAAGCCGCGGTCGAAGTCACCGCCGGGCAGCGCAGCACCGTGCTGTCGCGGCCCTACGCCTCGGCCGCCGTGCGCAATCAAGGCCCCGAGCCGGAGCAACTCGACGCCGCCGCCGTGCAAAAGCGCTACCCCGCGCTGCTGGCGGTGATGCCGCCGCCGGCCGAGCGCTTCACGCTCAACTTCATCACCGGCGGTGCCGAACTGACGCCCGAATCCACCGCCGCACTGGCCGACGTGCTGACGCGTGCCATCGCGCGCGCCGGCGGCGAGCTGGTGGTGATTGGCCACACCGACCGGGTCGGCACGCTGGAAGCAAACGATGCGCTGTCGCTGCGCCGCGCCGAGGCAGTGCGCGCGCTGATCGTCGAGCGCGGCTTCGAGGCGGCGCGCGTGCGCGCCGTCGGCCGCGGCGAGCGCCAGCCACTGGTGACCACCAACGACGAGGTCGACGAGCCGCGCAACCGGCGCGTCGAGATCGTGGTGCGCTGAGCGCCCCACGCCACCGCGTCGACCCGCATGCGCGCCCTGTCACGGCTCTGGCTGCTGAGCGGCGCGCTGCTGCTGGCGCTGTCGGCCCAGGCAGCCACGCCCTTGCGCGACGACATGGCCCAGCGCACGCTGGCCTGCGTCGCCTGCCACGGCGAGCAGGGCCGCGCCGGCCCCGACGGCTACTACCCGCGCCTGGCCGGCAAACCGGCAGGCTACCTGTACAACCAGTTGCTCAATTTCCGCGACGGCCGGCGTCACTACGGCCTGATGACGCGCATGGTGGACGTGCTGAGCGACGCCTACCTGATGGACATCGCGCGCCACTTCGCCGCCCTGCAGGCGCCCTACCCGCCACCAGCGCCCCTGGCCAACCCGCCGTCGGCCGCCGTGCTGGAGCGCGGCCGCACGCTGGCATTGCATGGCGACGCTGCACAAGGCCTGCCGGCCTGCGTGCAATGCCACGGCCAGCAGCTGACCGGCGCCCTGCCCCAGGTGCCCGGCCTGCTGGGCCTGCCACTCGACTACCTGACGGCGCAACTGGGCGGCTGGCGCACCGGCCAGCGCCGCGCCCACGCACCCGACTGCATGGCCCGCATCGTGCAGCGCCTGAGCGATCGCGACGCCCACGCCGTGGTCAGTTGGCTGGCCAGCCAGCCGGTGCCGGCCGACGCCCGCCCGGCGCCCGAACGCCCACCCCTGTCCCCCGAATGGGCCGACCTGCGCTGCGGCAGCGCGCCCGAGCCAGGAGCCGCGCGATGACCCTGCTGCGCCGCGCGCTCATCGGCGTGGCCGTGCTGGCGCTGCTGGCGGCCGGCCTGCTGTGGCACCTCAACTTCAATGACGGCGTCGACGTGACAGCCGCCACGCCGGCTCCCAGCGACGCGGCCACGCGCGCGCGCGGCGCCTACCTGGCGCGGGTGGGCAACTGCCTGGCCTGCCACACGGCGCGCGGCGGGCGGGCGGCGGCGGGCGGGCGGCCCATCGCCACGCCCTTCGGCACCGTCTACAGCAGCAACCTGACACCCGACGCCGGCGCCGGCATCGGCGGCTGGAGCGCCGCCGCCTTCTGGCGCGCGCTGCACCACGGCCGCTCGGCCGATGGGCGGCTGCTCAATCCAGTGTTCCCCTACACCCACACCACTGGGCTCACGCGCGGCGACAGCGACGCGCTGTTCAGCTACTTCGCCAGCCTGCCGCCCAGCGCCACGGCGGTGCCGGCGCATCAGCTGCGCTGGCCCTACGGCACCCAGGCGGCGCTGGCCGTGTGGCGCGCGCTGTACTTCCGGCCCGGCAGCTTGCAGCCCGATGATCCGGCACAGGACGAAACCCTGCGCCGCGGCGCCTACCTGGTGCAGGCGGTGGCGCACTGCTCGGCCTGCCACGCGTCGCGCGACCGTCTGGGCGGTGCCGACTGGCGAAATCTGGGCGGCGGCCCGGTGCCGGGCACCGGCTGGTACGCGCCCTCGCTCACCGCGCGCGACGAGGCCGCCGTCGGCCACTGGCCGCCCGAGCAGATCGTGCAACTGCTGGCCAGCGGCGCGGCCGCGCAAGGCGTGGCCAGCGGGCCGATGGCCGAGGTGGTGTTCCAGGGCACGCAGTACCTGAACCCGGCCGATCTGCAGGCCGTGGCCGCCTACCTGCAGCGCCTGCCGCAGCACGAGCGCCCGGCCGCCCAAGCGCCACGGTCGCGCACCCGGCTGACGGCCAGCGGCGAAAAACTCTACGAGCAGCACTGCGCGAGCTGCCACGGCGAGCGCGGCGAAGGCGTGCCGGGCGCCTACCCGCCGCTGGCCGGCAACCGCGCCGTCACCATGCCCGACACCCGAAACCTGCTGCAGATCGTGCTGTTCGGCGGTTTCGGGCCGGCCACCGCCGCTCGCCCGCAGCCCTTCGGCATGCCGCCGTTCGCCCTGACCCTGAGCGACGCCGAGATCGCGGCGCTGCTGAGCTACCTTCGCGGCGCCTGGGGCCACGGCGCCAGCGAAGTCGCGCCGCTGGACGTGGTGAGGATGCGCCACGACAGCCAGACCGGCTTACCGTGACATTGTTACGTCTGCCGCGCAATGACTACATATTGTCACTGGCGGCCCCCTATACTTCCGCGCATGGCCCGGCCCTGAGGCGCACCGCCCACTACCGCCGCGAGCCACTGCACACCGAAGCGGGAGAGAAAACCACACCATGGCACTGAACTGGCTCTTATCCAAGCGTGTCCGGCAGCGCCCCGACACCGAAGACGTCGGGGCCCGCCACCCCACTTCGGCCGGCGCCGCCGACGCTGGCTCCGCCCCCGATGCGCAGGAGCTGCACTGGCCCGACGTGGTGCGCCATTTCGGCCAGGAAGTGGCGATGGCGCTGAACAGCGCGTCCGACCAGCTGGAGCGCCTGAGCCAGCTGGAGCCCAGCCTGGTGGGCAGCCTGCAAGCGGTCAGCGAAGCCGTCGAGCGCGCCCGCCAGGCTGGCATGGCGGCGCAGCACGTGCTGCGCCTGAGCGAAGACCCGCCGGCCCAGCACCGCGAGCTGCTGGGCATGGACGACGTGGTGCGCGCCGTGCTCACCGCCCGCGCCGACTGGTTGACCCGCCGGCAGGTCAGCGTTCGCCACGGGTTGGCGCAAACCCAGGTGTATGTCGACTCCAGCATGCTGTACATGCTGGTCGACGAGCTGCTGCTGTGGGCCGCCCAGCTGGCCCCCAGCATCGCCATCATGGTCGACCGCTCGCGCCGCACCGGGCGCCCGCGACTGAACGTGCTCGCCTGGTGCGATCCATCGCAGGTGCCGGATGCTGCCTGGCGCGGCATGCGCTGGATGCTGTGGCACCAGCTGGCGCGCTCGCTCGGGGCGGTCGCGCGCATGGAAACCCATGCCGACCACGTGCGCGTCACCCTCAACCTGGCGGCGGTCACCGAAGATCAGCTGGCCACCGGCATCGAGGAATCGGTCGGTCCGTCCAGCGTGTCGGCCGTGATCCAGGGCTGCCGCGTGCTGATCATCTCGGCCAGCGCCCAGCGGCGCGCCCAGTGCCTGCAGGCCCTGGCCGGCTACGGCCTGATCCTGGACAACGCCAGCGACATGGCCGAGGCCGAGCGCCTGGCGACGCGGCACCTGCCCGACGCCGTGGTGTATGACGGCAGCCTCAACCCCAGCGCCATCGATCGCCTGCGCGACAGCCTGGAAGCGCGCGCCGGCACGCCGGCGGCCTTCATCGAGATCCACGACGACGACGATGGCAGGGCCGACTTCCACACCTCCACCATCGGCTCGGTGTCCACCGGCCACATCGCCGCCGGCTCGCTGAACCAGGCGCTGGGCCCGGCGCTGGTGTTCGAGCTGTGCAAGGTGATGTGACGATAAGCTATTGTTTTAATAGCTGTTCACGCTCGCCGGACGGGCGCCACAAGGTCTTTTTCCATCGAACGCAAGGGCGCGGACCGGACGCATGAGCGCGCCGCCCGCCCCGCCGCCCGCCGCCGCGCCGCTGCGCGTGCTGCACGAGGACGCCCACCTGATCGCCCTGGACAAGCCCGCCGGCCTGCTGGCCG
>Ga0208938_1000228_pt1 | contig 49067 bp, 51 predicted proteins | sample AD_UKC125_MetaG_FD_184434 | JGI IMG/M metagenome (GOLD analysis project Ga0208938, IMG submission 184434) | Active sludge microbial communities of municipal wastewater-treating anaerobic digesters from USA - AD_UKC125_MetaG (SPAdes) (version 2) | ecosystem: Engineered > Bioreactor > Anaerobic >... | reverse complement strand
TTCAATTCATCTTCGTGATATCATATTTAATGAAATATAGCAAAACTAAATAAATTGCATATACATTAATTATTATAAATTTTTTTATAATATCTTAATATTTCTTATATTTTCTTATTTTTTTGCGAGTTTACAATATTGTTGTTTTATTTCAAATTATTTATTTATATCTTGCCCTTTCTCCACCTATAAGCTTTGGCCTTGTTCCAGCTGCTGTTAAATGGGCAGAACCAATATTTTCAATAGATAATCTAATCGGTACAGCAACTTTTTTCAAATGCATGCCAATAAAAGTATCCCCTATATCTATTCCTGCATCAGCTTGTATATCTTCTACTACTACAGGGTTTTTCAAATATCTATAATAAGCTGAACTTAAGGAACCTCCTGCATTAGGATAAGGTACCACAGAAACAACAGGCAAATTATATTTTTTTGCACATCTTAAATCCACTACTAAAGCTCTGTTTAAATGTTCACAGCATTGAGTAGCTAAAAAGAGTTTTTCTTTTTCAATAATAGGCATTATGCTCTCTATAAGCTCTACTCCAATTTCTGGTGAAGAAGCAGAACCTATGGATTTGCCTATTATCTCACTAGTACTACAACCTATGACTAAAATATCATCTTCCTTCAATTTTGCTTTCTTCAACAATTCTTCTACTACAGTGATAAAGTCTTTCTTTAAATTTTCTATTTTACTCATTATTAACACCTCTTTTAAATTTTATCTTTGCCACTTATTGATAATGTATTTAGATAATTTATATATTCAATAATATAATTATTTAATATATATTATACTACAGATAGCTATTAATATAATAATACCCATTTAGATTTATTATATTAATAGTGTTATTTGAAATTTTACTTTTTATCTATTATGATATAATTATATCCATATGTATATAGGGGGTGCTCACATGTTTAAATGGAGAGAGGATTTTAGTGTAAATATTAAGATTATAGATGATCAGCACAAAGAATTGTTTAGAATAGGAAATGCCCTTTATGATATAGTATCTATAAAAGACGGAATCGATAGATATGATGAAATACTGGAAGCGTTGTATAGCCTAAGGGACTATGCTATTTATCATTTTGATTATGAAGAACAGATGATGAAGAAAAATGATTATCCAGGGTATTTTGAACATAAAAAGCAACACGATGAGTTTATAAGAAAGGTGAAGTCCATGGATGAGGAAAGCATAGATAAAGATCAGATAAAAGCAAGTATGGATCTAATCATATTTGTAGCAAATTGGATAGAAAACCACATACTAAAAACTGATATGGAATATAAAGATTACCTCAACAATAAAGGTATATTTTAGCCCACTTATTGGGCTAATTTTTATAGTGAACTATCACCACTTATAGAAGTAGGTGGCTTCCTGCTTCCTAGAATATCGTCTAATAACTAGGTCTTATGCCGTTCTCCATAGACTTGAATTCGGGCAGTCAGTTTCTGTAATAAACCTTATATACCTAGTTATCAATGAAAAGATCTATTAGAAATGATATCATATAATTATATGCATATATGTAGCAAAGGAGGTAGGAGATTTTTTATGGGAATAAATGATAAAATGTTTGAAAAAGAGAATGTTAGTAAATTACTATTTAAATTTTCTATACCATCTATAATTGCTATGTTGGTAAATGAATTATATAACATGGTAGATACAATATTTGTAGGAAGAGCCATTGGAGGAAACGCTATAGGAGCTTTAGTAGTAGTATTTCCCATTCAAAGGATAGTAGCAGCTATTAGTATGATGTTAGCAATAGGTTCATCTACCTTTGTAGCTAGAAGAAATGGTGCAAAGGATTATAAAGGTATTAGCAATGTTATTAAAAATGGAATAACATTGGTATTTGTTATAATGATACCTTTAATCATATTGATATATACTTTTAGGGATAATATTTTAAGCATGTTAGGAGCTAGTGAGAATATACTTCCTTATGCCCATGAATATTTATCTATTATAATATTTGGTAGCATATTTATATGTATGACCACTGTAATGGGCTATATAATGATGTCCTTAGGAAATAGAAAAGTGACATTGACCAGTACTTCCTTAGGCGCAATTTTAAATGCTATTATAGACTATATATTAGTGATTAAATTATCCTATGGGGTTAAGGGGGCAGCTATAGCTACGGTAGTTTCCCAGTTTGCAGGTTTTTTATATGCTTATTATAAATTTAGAGGAGTTAAGAAAAAATTAAATCTATCTTTGGGTTTTCAACTGAAAAGGGAAATGGCTGTAGGAATAATAGCTGTAGGTTTCTCAGCTTTTATAGTGGAAGCAGAAGATGGAATACTTTTAGCTATTCTAAATAATTTATTATTAAATCATGTGGGAGATACAGGAGTTATAGTATTAGGAGTTATTTCTAAATTGTCTATGTTTTTATTTATAACTATGCTTGGTATTAGTTCTGCTATGCAACCTATAGCTGCATATAATTTAGGAGCTAAAAATTACAAGAGACTTAAAAAAGTAGTTAAAGAAACTATTATATTTGCATTTATTACATCAGTAGTTTTGTGGTTGTGTGGAATGATTTTTACAGAGCAAGCTATTTCATTATTTGTAAAGGAGCCAGAATTAATATTAGCATCTGCAAAGGCTTTTAAAGTTATGATAGCTGTATTTCCCATATTGAGTATTTATTATGTATCAATATATTATTATCAGTCCATAGGGAAAGCTAAAAGTTCCTTTGTATTATCCATATTTAGGCAAATAATAGTGTTGTTACCTGTGTCTTTAATACTGGTAAAGATATTGGATATGGGTGCATTAGGAGTATGGCTGTCCTATCCAATAGCTGATTTTACTTCAGGAGTTTTATCTATATTTTTAATAAGAAAAGTATTTAACAAATTAGATTATAGAATAGAAGAAAAAGAACTAAAAGATTTAGAAAAAAGCTATTCAATGGAACCCTATAAATCAAAGGAAATTGGTAAAGATACTATATAGTAAAAGTAATATAGTTTTAGGCAGGAGATTATGGCATATAATTCCTGCCTATTTTTATGTTAAATAATATATTAAATAAAACATTGAACAAGTGTATTGTAAGTGTTATTATATATACAGATACAGTTATATTAATATAGGAAACTGTACCTATACATATTGTGAAAGGAGGGTGTTCCCATGAAAGATGATAGTTTAAAAACATTGGTAAGATATGCTATGTTAATAGCATTAACTACAGTTATGACTATGGTAATTCAAATTCCCACAGTAGGGACTGAAGGTTATTTAAATTTGGGCGATATGGTGGTTTTTTTAGCAGCTTTTATACTAGGTAAAAAAGGTGGGTTTATAGTAGGGGGTTTTGGTTCCGCTCTAGCAGATTTAATTACTGGATATACTCATTATGTACCTATTACATTTGTGGTAAAGGGGTTAGAAGGGTTTATTGCAGCTAGTTTACTAGAAACTAAAATAGGCAAAGATAGACCTATAATGGCTACATCCATAGCTGGAGTATTTATGGCCTTTGGATATTTCATACCAGAAACTTTTATGTATGGAAAGGCTGCTGTAGCATCTATTCCAGGGAATATACTACAAGGTTTAGTGGGAGCTATAACTTCTGTGGTATTATATAATGGGTTAAGTAGAGTTAATAGATTTAGTTAAAGATTTGTATATCAAGCTATAGTAAGGGCGACCTATAGTCGCCCAATCTTAAAATGCCCAATTGCCATTTTCAAATATTTGGACTTTTTCCCCATCTTTAGTTTCTCCAATTATGGATAAATCTTCTGAACCTATCATAAAATCCACATGAGTTAGGGAGTCATTAACTCCTTTTTTTTCTAATTCTTCCTCAGTCATATTTTCTCCACCTTCAATATTTGTAGGATAAGCTTTGCCTAAAGCAAAATGACAGGAAGCATTTTCATCAAAAAGTGTATTTAAAAATATTATATTGGAATTGGATATAGGAGAATCATCTGGTACTAAAGCAACTTCTCCTAAATGTTTAGCACCTTCATCTAGAGAAAGTAGATCTTTTAATACCTCATAGCCTTGTTTAGCTTCAAAATCTATAACTTTTCCTTTTTCAAAGACTAGTTTAAATTCGTCTATTAAATTTCCGCCATAGTTCAATGGTTTTGTACTATAAACCACACCATTAACTCCAGTTTTTAAAGGCATGGTAAATACTTCTTCTGTAGGCATATTGGGAACGAAGAATACATCTTTAGCATTTTTACTCCCACCACCTGCCCATATATGATCTTCAGGCAATTCTACTTCTAAATCGGTACCATTGGAAGATTTATAATATAGTTTTTTAAATTTCTTTTCATTTAGGAAATTAACTTTTTCCTCTAAATTTTTAAGATGTTCTTCCCAAGCTTTAATTGGATCTTCTAGATCCATTCGAGTAGCTTTAAATATAGCTTTCCATAGTTTTTCCATAGCTTCTTCTTCTGATACATCAGGAAAAACTCTACTAGCCCAGCCTTGTGTAGGGATAGATATTACACACCAAGCATTTATATCATTCATGGTGTAATTTCTAAAATTCTTTAATGCCATAGATGAGGACTTGTTGTAAGCTGCAATTTTCTTAGAATCTATATTTTTAAGTAATTCTGGATCTTGAGAATATATGGATAAAAATCCTGCACCATCTTCTGCATACTCCTCCATGCCATCAGCATACCATTTAGGAAAGTTTTCAAATACTTCCATAGGAGCATTTTCGTATTTCATCTTAGTTAGTATTTCATCATTCCAATTTACATGAACCTCTTTTGCCCCAAGTTCATAAGCATGTTTTGCCACTAATCTCACAAAATCCGCTCCTTCTATGGGAGCATTAATAACCAATGGTTGACCTTTTTGTAGGTTAATGCCTACTTCTACACAAAGTTTTGCATACTCATCTAACATAATATTAAAATCCTTCATTTAATCACCTCTAATTATGTATTTGAGTATAGTTTATAGGATTAGGGAAGAAATGTAAATAGTTATGTATAATAAAAAAAGCGAAAAAATATTAAAACATAATAAACTAAGAGTGAAAAAGAATTCGCGAGTTTTTGTCCAAAATTAAGGGGTCAATCCGTCTATCTTATATATCATTTATCCCATATTTACTGTTGTTTTTTATGGGAAATTCCAATAATACAAAAAGAGTAGGACATGTGCCCTACTCTTTTTGTATTATTCTAACCACACAATTGGTTTTATTAAATCCTTTGGTTTTTCAACCATAAGGTTATAAGCATCGGCTATTTTATCTATCCCTTTGAATTCATGAGTTACTAGCTTAGATGGATCCACTCTCCCAGCCATTACAAGCTGGATCATAGCTTCCATTCTCACTCGCCCACCTGGAGTAAGACCACCTTTAATAGTCTTATGTGCCATTCCAAACCCCCATGCTGGACAAGATATTGGTATATCTCCCATACTTTCATACATATTAATATTTGCAACAGTTCCCCCTGGGCGAACCATCATTACAGCTTGATTTACTACATCAATTCCGCCGCCTGCAATAATGACTCTATCAGCACCATTACCATCTGTTATTTCCATTACTTGCTCAACTATATCTCCTTCTTTATAGCTAATTATTTTTGTGGCGCCATATTCCTTGGCCAATTCAACAGCTTTAGGTCTAGTACCTACACCAAATATCTTACCAGCACCTCTAAGTTTAGAACCTGCAATTGCCATCAAACCTACTGGTCCAATACCTATTACTACTACAGTATCACCAAATTCTATATCTGCAAGTTCTGCACCATGGAACCCTGTTGTCATCATATCTGTAACCATAACAGCAGACTTTAAGTCCATACCTTCAGGTAGAAGAGCTAGATTCATATCTGCATATCTAATACGGGCATATTCAGCATATAGACCATCTTCATAACTAGAGAGATTTATACCTTTCAGTTGTCCTCCACTATGCTGGTGCATATTATATTGTATTTCTTTTTCACTCCAATCTGGAGTTACTGCAGGTATAATCACTTTGTCTCCAGGTTTTATTCTCCTTACATCTTCTCCTACTTCAGTAACTATTCCTATTCCTTCATGTCCCATAATTAAGTTTGGGGGTGCAATTCCCATTTGAACACTATGGACATCAGATGAACATGCTGCAATAGCTGTAAGTTTAACAATTGCATCTTTTTTTCCACAGGTTGGTATTGGCTTTTCAACAAATCCAATCTTACCTTTTTCTAAAAAAGCATATCCTTTCAATGTACTACCTCCTCACTATATTAATTAGGAAATTTATGTCAAAAATATATTTATGAAATATATGAAATATATTTTCCTTACATTACTTATTACCCATTAATAGTATTTTATATTAAAAAAATAAAAATATTTGTAAGAATTAAAAGAAGGAAAAGATTACATATAAGACTAATATTATAGTCAACCATTAAATATATTTGACAACTATCTAATATAAATATATAATATAATCATAAAAAAGAAAGGGTGATTTGATGAGCACAGGGTATGACATTATTAGTTCTCCTAATTGGCCTTTAGAAGTGGTAAATTTTCTATTGGAAATTAAAATAGAACGGGAAAAGGAGGTTATAAAAAATCATAAATCCTTTGGGAAAACAGAGGAAGAAATGCTACAGTTTTTTAAACCTTATTTAGATTATAAGGAAGTATTAAAAAAAGAAATATTACCTATTTATAAAGAATATCCAAAACTAGAAATTGCTTTTAGATTAGATGATGAAGATAATACTCATGTTCAGCCGGATTTAGTTCGTTATACTACCAAGATAGAGGATGAAAAATATAGAAGACCTCTAACTGATGAAGAAGCAAGCAAAATTGTAGAAGATGCTATATTGGATGTGCTTCGAACTTCTTTTGTAGAATTAGAAGATAATGCAGAAATAAGATCTTTGTCCCATCTTATAGAACTTCTGGAGAGTGTAGAAAAAACAGCAGAACAAAAATTACAGATTATTTCTCTTTATGAAAATAGATGTGAATTTATGAGAGAATTTCAGGAATTTATCAAAAGAGCTATACCTATATTTAAAGCTCATTACCCTATTATATCTAAGGATGTTAATATTGCTTTAAAAAAATTAGAACAAATGGAAGATTTAAAATCTACACTATGGAAAATATTTTCTACAAAACCAATAGATGCAGAAGAAATTATTATTAGAATAGGTATTTTTTCTTTTAATCAATTATCTGCTGAATATGATGAAAATATTTTAGAATATACTGTTGGGATTTATTTCTTTTTACTTGATGAATTAAAAGAAAAATATGGAATTCAATTAGATGCTTTAGTTACAGATTTAAAAGCAATAGCTGATAATACTAGATTAAATATTATGTATAGCTTAGCAAAAGAGCCTATGTATATTCAACAATTAGCAGAAGAATTAAATTTAACTCCAGCAACTATATCCCATCATATAGACGTTTTACTTAAAAGTGAATTAATATCTATTACCATGGATGTAGAGAAAAGTAAAAAAATTTATTATGAAGTTAACAAAGAAAAATTAAAAACTTTAGCTAGAAATATTGAATCCATAGGGGAAAGGAGTAATATGGATGGAAAAACAGATAAAATATCCATTTTGTAAAACCATAAATAGATTGATTAAAAATGTAAATGAAAAAAATCCTAAATTATATATTTACTTTTTTATCTATACTATAGCTGCTATTATATACCCATTTTTTTCTATTCTTCTGCCTAAGTTGTTAATAGAACAATTTAGTTTAGGAAGTATGATAAGCTTAAAAAATATCCTCCGTATAATTTTAAGTTTCTTTATTCTTAGTAGTATAGTAGGATTTATTGAAACTTATATAAAAAGTTCTTGCTATACTAAAATTACAGCTTTAAGACTAGATTATTTAAAGGATCAATTTCAAAAATTAGTGGAAATGGATTATAAATATGTAGAAGATGCTAGTTTTTATGAAACCTATGATAGAGCATTGGAGGCCAATAATAGTAACGATAATGGTGTAGAGGGAGTTTATCATAAATTATTTACAACACCAGCAGTATTTATAACTTCCATATTGTTTTCCATTTGGATTGGTAGGGTTAGTGTTTGGATTTTACTATCATTAATTTTAAACGTAGTAGCTAATCTATGGATTCAAAGAAAAGTAAATGAATATGAATATAGCATGAAAAAAGAATTATCTCGTCAAAACAGGAGGAAGAGATATTATTATGAAACCACCCATGATTTTAGCTTTGGAAAGGAAATTCGGCTATATAATTTAAAGAATAGGGTTTTAGAAAACTACAATAAAGAAATTCAAAAATATATAGATTTAAATAAATTAATTAAAAAAAAGGAGTTTACTTTAGGATTTTTAGGACTATTTACTTTATTCATAAACCAAGCTGCACTATATGGCATATTGATATGGAAAGTAGTCCATGGTATGAGTATTGCAGATTTTTCTATGTACTTAGCGTTAATACTTCAACTTTCCCTTTTATTAAATACTCTAATAGAAGATATATCCTTCATATATCGTGAATCTTTATATGTATATGATTTCTTTAAATTTTTGGATACTGATTTAGGAGAAGTTGGTGGAGAAAAAAAGGCCATTGAAAAAGACACACTGGAAATTGAATTTAAAAATGTTAGCTTTAAATACCCTAAAACAGATAATTATATATTTGAAAATTTAAATTTTAAAATACCTAAAGGTCAAAGACTAGCTATTGTGGGTTTAAATGGAGCTGGGAAATCCACTTTGGTTAAATTAATTACAGGACTATATGATGTAGATGAAGGAGAGATATTAATTAATGGCATTCCCATAAAAGATTTCAATAAAAAAGAACTTTATTCTATGTTTTCTGTAGTGTTTCAAGAGGTAAACATTTTAGCTTTTACCTTGGCAGAAAATATAGCTTGTACTTCAGAAAATATAGATATAAATAGAGTATATGAAGTTTTAGACAAGGTAGGGCTTAAAGATAAAGTAGATTCATTTCCAAAAGGGTTAGAGCAAATGATGTTAAAGATTATAGATGAAAATGGAATAGAATTATCTGGAGGGGAAAGCCAAAAGCTAGTCATAGCACGTGCACTATACAAAAATGGAAATATGGTAATAATGGATGAACCTACCTCTGCATTAGATGCATTGGCTGAAGCAGAAATATATAAAGATTTTAGTGAATTAGTAGAAAATAAAACTTCCATATATATATCCCATCGTCTATCTAGTACTAAATTTTGTGATGTTATAGCTTTATTTGATAAAAGGGGTTTGATAGAATATGGTACCCATGAAGAACTTATGGAAAAACGAGGGGAATATTATAAGATGTTTACTATTCAAGGGAAATATTATCAAGAAGGAGGAGAAATAATTGAAACAGCTTAAAAAAATGAAATCATTTTTAAGTATTTCTTGGAAGGCTTCCCCTAGCTATATTATACTATTACTGGTAAATGCTTTATTAGAAAGTGCTAGAATTGTTGTAAATATTATATTACCTAAGTATCTAATAGACGAATTATTAGGGAATAAAGATCCTCAAATGCTTTTAATTTTAGGTTCTGCCATTGTTTTATCCAATGTAATTTTCAAACTTATTGAAAATATAATGAAAAAGCAATTGACCATAGGACGAATTAAATTAGAAGAAAAGATGAGTCAAATTATGGCAAATAAGATTATGAATGTGGATTTTTCTTATTTGGAAAACCCATATTATTTGGATTTAAAGGAAAGAGCTGTTTTTGCCATTAATAATCAATTAGCATTGGAAAATATAATTGTAGGAATAACTAATACAATAAGGGATTTAATCACCATAATTAGTTTACTTATAATACTATTTTCATTATCCTGGGTATTGGTAGTATTTTTATTATTAACTATTGGCTTAAACCTTTGGATATACAGTTCCTTTGCCAATTATCAACAAGAATTTTTCCAATCTATAATCCCCATCAATAGAAAATATGGATATTATATGGGGCTTGGTTTTCAGGATAAACCTCAAAAAGATATTCGTCTTTATAATATGGGACAAATGTTAACTCAGAGAGTGATAGAATACAATAAAGATTTAATGGATGAATTTCAAGTTTTTTACAATAGATTAGGAAAGATAGAAGGATTATATAATGTAATCAATGTTTTACAAGCAAGTATCGCCTATGGATATGTGGGACTTAGGGTTATTAGTGATAAATTTGGTCCCAATATTAGCATTGGTTCTTTTACCATGTATGTAAATGCAGCAATTAACTTTTCTCAAACTACTACAAAATTAGGAAAGAATATAACATTAACTTTTCAAATGTTACAATATTTAGATCCATTTATGGAGTTTATATCTCTTCCTGAAACCAAGGAGTATAGTGGGAAATTAAAAATGGAAGATGAAATTAAATCCATATCCTTTAAAAATGTTTCCTTTAAATATCCAGGTAGCGATAAATATGTATTAGAGGATATTTCCTTTGATATCAAGGGGGGAGAGAAAATTTCTATTGTAGGATTAAATGGAGCAGGTAAAACTACATTGATTAAATTATTGTGTCGTCTTTATGAACCAGATTCTGGAGAAATATTTGTAAATGGACACAATATATATGATTATGAATATGAGTCCTATATGGAAAAAATAGCTGTAATATTTCAAGATTATAAACTTTTTGCATTTACTGTTGGAGAAAATATTAGTTGTAATGAGAGATATAAAGAAGATAAAAAAATAATGGATTTAATAGAAGAAGTAGGATTGAAAGAAAAAATTGATTCTTTACCCAATGGGCTAGATTCCCTTATAGGTAAGGCTTATGATGATAAGGGTATAGAGTTATCTGGTGGAGAAAGTCAAAAGATTGCAATAGCTCGTGCACTATATAAAGATGCTCCTTTAATTATTTTAGATGAACCTACATCTGCATTAGATCCTTTAGCAGAAGCGGAGATATATGAACATTTTAATACTTTGGTAAAGGGTAAAACTGCCATATATATTTCTCACCGTATGTCTAGTAGCGTATTTTGTGATAGGATTTTACTTATTGAAGATGGCAAGGTAGTAGATTATGATAGTCATGCTAATTTAATGGAGAAAAAGGATAGTCTATATTATAAGTTATTTACTACTCAAGCGAAGAACTATCAACTAGATATAGCGTAAATACTTTCTTTATTTTTCCCAATAAAAACTGGTATAATAATTTGGAAGGAGTTGAGTATATGGCAAGGAAAAAGAAAATAATTGAAATGGAAATAAAAGATAATATCTTTCCAAATAAATCTGTAGGAGAATTTGAAGGTAAAAAGATCATATGTAAAGGTGGTATAAAAGGGCAAAGAGTTAAGGTTCTCTTAGGCAGAAAGAAGAGGGATTATATTGAAGGGAAAATACTTGAGATATTGGACAAATCCCCTATAGAAACGGAAATAGGCTGCCCTCATTTTGGAAGTTGTGGAGGTTGCACTTATCAAAGAATTCCCTATGAAGAGGAATTGAAATTTAAGGAAAGTTTAGTACTTGAACTATTTGAGAGAGAAGGTATAAAGGATTTTAACTATTTAGGAATAGAAGAAAGTCCCCGTATAGAAGGATATAGAAATAAGATGGAATATACTTTTGGGGATATAGAGAAGGGAGGGCCATTATCTTTAGGTCTTCATAAAAGGGGAAAATTTTATGAAATTGTGGAGGTTACAGAATGCAATATTGTAGATAAGGATTTTGTAGTCATATTAAAGGAAGTGTTAAATTATTTTAGGGAAAAGGGAATACCTCACTATAATAAAAAAAGTCATACTGGGATATTGAGGCATCTAGTTATTAGAAAAGCTTTATCAACAGGGGAAATACTTATAAATTTAGTGACTAGTTCTCAAGGAAAGATAAATCTAGGGGAATTTAAGGATTTGCTTCTTGGATGCAAGAAGATAAAAGGAAATATTGTAGGAATATTTCACACTATAAATGATAGTTTAGCCGATGCTATTAAAGTAGATGAGCTAAATCTAATCTATGGTAGGGATTATGTAATAGAGGAAATATTAGGCTTGAAGTTTAAAATATCCCCTTTTTCATTTTTTCAAACTAATACCTTTGGTGCAGAAAAGTTGTATTCCATAGTAAGGGAATTTGTTGGAGATGAAAAGAATAATGTAGTATTCGACTTATACTCTGGTACAGGTACCATAGCCCAGATTTTGTCACCAGTTTCTAAAAAGGTAATAGGGATAGAAATCGTTGAAGAAGCTGTAGAGATGGCTCGGGAAAATGCTAAGCTAAATGGTCTTGACAATGTGGAGTTTATTGCAGGGGATGTCTTAAAAGAGGTAGATAATCTAAAGGAGACTCCTGACTTAATAATAATAGACCCACCTAGAGATGAGATTAATCCTAAAGCTATAAACAAGATAGTAGACTTTAATCCTAAAACCTTTGTATATGTATCCTGTAATCCTGTTACATTGGTTAGGGATTTGAAGGTGTTTATAGATAGGGGATATAAAATAGATAAGATGAAGTTAATGGATATGTTCCCGAGAACGACACACGTTGAGAGTATAATTCTGATGACGTATTGTGGTTTGGAGGACAAATAGCAAGACTTGACCACAATATGTAGTGGTTTGAGTAACAAATTTGGGTCAAAAATCGGTGAAAAAACACCCTTTTTTGACCCTTTAAAATAGGGCGTTTGGCAGATGACATTGGAGAATTAGGGATATTTGAAGGGTAAATGGTTAATTTTGGTTGATATTGTGGTAGTGGAATAATATACTATAGATGAATGATAATAGATTTATGCGAATTACATATGAGATATAAATATTTTATTTAGAAGATAAATTGGGATATAATTTTGATATATTAGGAGGAAAACATCTATGAATATGGATACAAGGCATAAAAAAATCATAAAAATTGTTCAAGAAAAATTAACTTGCTCAGCACATAATTTAGATCATGTGTTTAGAGTTTACAACCTTTGCTTATTACTTGCTAAGGATGAGAAAGATGTTGATTTAGAAGTCCTTATTCCTTCAGCATTATTACACGATATAGCAAGGGTTGAAGAAAGTAACGATAAAACTGGAAAGATAGACCATGCTATTTTAGGAAGTATAATTGCAGAGGATATATTAAAGTATTTAGAATATGAAGAGGATAAAATTGAAAAGATAAAGCATTGTATTCTAACACATAGATTCAGGACTGGAAATGAACCTAATTCAATAGAAGCAAAGATACTTTTTGATTCAGATAAACTTGATGTTATAGGGGCTAGTGGAATTGCTCGAACTTTTATGTTAGCTGGACAATTTGGTCAGAGACTAACATTTGATGACTCATTAAATGACTACCTAAAATCTAATACTGTTGAGAATGGAAGATTAAAGGATGTTTCGAGACATACACCTTTCATTGAATATGAAGTAAAGTTTAAGAAAATTCCAGACCGGCTATATACCCGAAAGGCAAGAGAAATTGGGCAAGAAAGAATTAAATTTATGGAAGAATTTTTCAATCTATTAAAACTGGAGATAGAAGGAATTAAGTAAAATTAGGTCGCACTATTTATAAAATAGGACATGGAAATAGTTAAAAATATTATCTTATAGGGGGAAATCAATATGAAAAAAACAGCAGTATTATTATATAATACATGTTGCCTATTTGAACTTACTGTAGCTTTAGAAATGCTACAGATGGCTGAGAAACCTGTAGTTTATTTTGCAAAAGAATTGAATAATGAATTATTGATATAAAAGATTTAAAACATAGAACAAGATGGAGAAGTTTAGGTCCAAGACCAAAGAACTTCGCCATTTTTTTATGCCCAAAAACAGAAAGAAAGGAATGAGAACAATGTCAAAATTATTTATGTGTGGAACATCACTAGAAGGAATAGAAGAGCTAATGGTAATGGTGCCTAATTTTCAACCAAGAAGAAGTGGTATAGTAATCAATAATTATTTTAACTGCAAGGAGGTGATGGATATTGTAAGTTGAGTGTGATTAATGTTGATGATAGATGCAAGAACTGTGGATACAATGATTTAAATCTAAAAAGAAATGTGGATAAGAAAAGATACAAGGACTTAGTAATGGATTGCTTTGGAAAGATAAATAATAAATCCTTAAGAGATAGGTTAAAGGAACTGAGCATAAATTTTAAAGGAGAAGTATTTATAAATCACTACCACAAGGAAAGGTCCTATAACTTCCTAGAAGGTCAAGACTGGAAAATGGGAAATATACCATCCAGATTTATTGCTATTCTATTTTTACTTACTGCTGATGAAAACTTATGAAAGATTTCTAAAAATACTAGTTGACAAAAATGTAAATATAGATGAATTAAATTACCTAATGAAAAGATTAGATAGCTTCGATTCAAGAGAAATGGAAAAGTTCTATGCTGCAGCCTTTGGTGAAAGGCTGGAAAGAATTGATGACCTGATAAACTTAACCTTTAATATACACTGCTATAGCCTAGTAAATAATTTCAGTGACCTTGATAAGCTAGGCAGGGATCTATTCTAACAGAAAAGATAGGGGTAGCAACTAAGGAACTAGAAGACCTAGATGGGGAAGCCTATGCTATGGAAGTAATAGAAAGTAATACAAGTGGCAAGGTAACTCCCTATGGTGTCCTATATAAAAATGCAAATGAGTCTGAACAAGTCTATGATGGTAAACACTTCCCGCCCTATATTTGGAAAGAATCCATGGCAACCCTTGAATTAAAGGCAAAGGGAAAGTGAATTTATTTATCTTCCTTCTTCTGATATTGAAATTGAAAAGACATTGATGAGACTTGGAGTGCTATATTTACAAGACTGTGAACTATGTATTGATAATCACGAACTACTTGATAGAGTACTGGAGATGATAGCTGATGATGGGAATAATATAGAAAGACTAGATACTCTAAATAAAATCGCCCAATAGATTTATGGATATGGGTGGAAATGTAAAATACTTTGAAAAACTTTTGAAAAACTTATGGACTATGTAAATCCTTCAACCATTGCTGAAGTCCATTTGTTATACAAACGTCAATATTTTTTTGTACAAAAGTGCAAATATTTTCATGTACAATTAATTATCTTTTTGGCCTACCTTGGATAGTGTCTAAGCAGTCCTGTAAGAACTGCCAAGGATTTTTATAATACTAGAATAGTGAACTAGTCTATCAAGAATGTCACTTGCTAACATATTAGCTTTTTCTCCTATAGGTAAATAGCCTAAAATCAATAATAAGAAGTTTATATTTTGCAAAATGCTTTATTCTAGTTTCTAACCTATTTTCTAAATAAGCCTTTTTTAATTGATCTATTAAATAATGACATTTAATTCTTTATGATGCGGAAATCCTTCTACTTTTACCATTGCATTCATTTTCTACTCCGTAGGACTTAATTTAGGAGTGCCTTTAGGTCTTTTTAAGTCTTGCATTTTCTTTAATTTAATAAATTGTTAATAATTAGTTTATAGTTATTCAAGATAAATAATGTATCATATAATTATACTACATAAAAGCTTAAGCTTTTTTTAGTAAATTATATGATGGGAGGCAAGGAAAATGAGATTTAGTAAAAAAACTGCTACAATATGTGCTTTTGTGCTAGGGGCTACAATTTTAGCAACGTCAGCTTTTGCAGATACTATGCTTGGTTCAGGATATTATAGCTTGAAAAATTCTATAAAGACAACAATGACAAAATTAACAAGTGAAGTTGACAACTTTAGTGTTGATGCTACCCTATCTCTTAAAATTGACGGCAAGGTATTTTCAGAATCAACATCTAATACAAAATTCGATATTAAGAACAAAGCTAAAGAATCAATAGATAAGGATTTTAAAAAAGGGGAAGTAAGAGAGAATTATTGGTACAGTGATGAAAACCAGAATATATACAAAAATTTTGAAGATGATTCTTATGATGTATTTGAGAAAAGAAAATCTAATAATGAAACTAGTAGAATGATTGAAAATCCATTTGAGGAGGAGCAAGTAAAGGATGCGGAAAAGGTTCTTGATGCACTTGTAGGGAATTTACAAGATGCTATTCAAGTGGAGGAATCCTCTGGAAAGAAAATGTATGTAGGTAATTTATCAGAGACTCAAATTCCATCTGCTGTTAATGCTATTTCTTCCTTTATTTTCAAATACAATATACTTGACGAATGGGATGCAAAGAATCTAGATGTTCCACATCCTAAATCAAATATATATCTTATGGAAGCAGCAGGAAAGGCAATTGAAAATGAAGATGGGATTATAGAAAGTGGAATTTTTACTGCAAGTATATCTGCACAGGATAGTAAAGGAATTGAACACATTTATTCAATAGAATTTTCAATTGATATAAAGGATGTTAATAGTACAGTTGTTAAAGCTCCAAATTTAGAAGGTCAAAAAGTCACATATAGCAAAGAAGGTTATGAATTTGACAGTAAATATATTGGCAAATACAAAAACGATATTGTTAAAGAGGAAGGTAATTCCTTTATAAAAGTTGGGGAAAGGTTTATAGAGATAACTTCTGTTAAGGATGGCAATATAAAAGGTAAATATTATGAGGTCTATAATGAGGGATATGAAGTTGATACTGTAAGAAGCTTTGATTTCTACTCAAACCATGATGAATCAATCGGTTTTACAATAATACATTATACAGATGATAAGGGAGAGAAGAAAAGGGGAATTATCGATCGAACAGACTTACAAAATATTAGGGTATCTTTTAATGTTACAATAGATGAAGAAAATGGTAGTTACTCCTATTCAAATAACGAAGATGGATTTGATAATACCTTTATTAGAATATTTGAATAATAACTAAGGGTGCAAAAGTTTTACTTTTGCACCTCTAAGCTATTTTAAAGGAGGATTAATATTGGATAAAGCAATTGTTATTGAAAATTTATCAAAAAAGTACAAAAATAATCGTGGAATACAGGACATTAATTTAGAAATTGATCGAGGAGAAATATTCGGTTTTTTAGGACCCAATGGTGCAGGTAAAACCACTACAATGAAAATTATGGTAGGTCTTATGAAGGCTGACAAAGGTGATGTTAGAATAAATGGCTATAGTATTTCAAAGGACTATGAACAAGCAATGAAAAACGTTGGCTGTATTATAGAGAATGTAACACCATTTCCTTATTTAACAGCTTATGAAAACATGAAATTATGGGGACGGTTTTATGACGATGTTGATGATACAAGAATCGATAAAAGCTTGGAGATTACAGGAATTATTAAATATAAGAATGAAAAAATAAAAAATTATTCCTTAGGAATGAAACAAAGACTTGGTATTGCTATTGCAATTTTATCCAATCCTAATGTTGTAATTCTGGACGAGCCCTTTAATGGATTAGATGTTGAGGGAATGGTTAAAATGAGGGAATTAATAATTCGCCTGTCAAAGCAGTACAAAACAACATTTTTTATATCTAGTCATTTAGTACATGATATAGAGCTTACATGTGATAAAGTTGGAATTTTATACCATGGAAAACTTTTAAATATTGATAGTACGCAAAACATTCTAAAAAACTATTCTTCTTTGGAAAACTATTATTTAAGTGAGGTTGATTTAAATGGAGATGCTTAAGGCGGTTTACACAAATGAAATATTTAAAATATCAAAAAAGAAAAAAATAACTGCAGCATTGATATTCTCGGCTCTATCTGTTATAGTGTTAGCAATTGTGGTGTATTCGTTAAATAACTTTGCAGGAATACGTGTGACAGGAAGTTCAGAATTTTCAATAATGGTTTTGACGATTTTGAGTTATTCCATTTTCCCACTTTTTACTACATTTATTTGTATAGATATGTTTGCTGGTGAATTTGCTGATCATACAATTAAATTTACTCTCACAGGACCTGCATCAAGGATTAAAGTATTTTTGGGAAAAATCTTTACAGTTGCTACTTTTATAATTGGTAATCTAGTTTTTGTCATGGTTCTTTCAGTTGTTGCCTCATTATTTATAAATAAGAACATACCAAATCTTTTTAAGATAATAATATCTTATATTATGGCATTTATGCCAATTTTTATTTTTTCATTAGTGGTTATTTTGATTTCTAACATTACAAAAGGTACAACAAGTGCCTTTATGCTTTCTATTTTTATATTTCTGACTTTTAATGGATTAGGTTTTGCTTTTCCCCAAATTAAAAGTTTTTTATTTACATCTACTTTTGACTGGTACAGATTGATTTTAGGAAACTATATAAATTTTAGTAAGATTATTAGGATATTTCTAATTTTACTGGGTTACGGTATAATGTTAATTGCAGCGGGCTATTATTTATTTGAGAAAAAGGATATTTAGGATGATTATATGAAATTAAGACAAAGATTTTTAACACAAAGTGTATTGATCCTCATAAGCACAATTGTTATTACTAGTTGTTTTGGTTTTATATATACCTATTTTTACAATTTATTAAATGATTCTCAGGCTACTAGAGGTTTAGGTAAAACAGCTATTGTTTTAATGGAGAAGGATAATATTTTATATAATAGCGAAGGTTTTACTATGCTGGAGATTAAAGAAATGCTGATGAATCTCAGTGTTGGAAATGATTATTATGAATATGGGAGTAATAGATATAGAATAAATGCTGAAAACTTTACAACGCAAGATGGCAATAATTATAGAATAATAACCCTTAATCAAATTATAAATGTTGGTGATTATTATAGATCGCTACTTGTATTTGTTTTTATAATCTTTTTAATAGTTTTTGTTATAGCTAGCTTAATTGTTCAAAGGCAAAACATGAAAAACATTATAATTCCAATTACTAATTTAACAAAAGAAATGGAGAAATTAAGAATTGGTGAGCTGGAAACAGCAATTACAGATAAGGGATATGGTGAAATTAGAGAACTTGGAATTGCTATTGAACAATTGCGCCTTCAGCTAAAGAACTCTATATATTATCAGCAGAGAGTTGATGAAAATAGAAAGTTTTTAATATCAAGTATTTCCCATGACCTTAAAACCCCTGTAACATCAATAAGAGGGTATATAGATGGAGTTCTTGATGGGGTTGCAGATACGGATGAAAAGAAAAAATATTACTTATCAAAGGCTATAGAAAAAACAAATATGATAAATACAATGATTGAGGATTTATTATTATATTCTAAACTAGATTTAAATCAAATGACATTTGAAAAGGAGAAGGTTGATATTGTAAAATACATAGAGAGTTGTATTGAAGATAGTTCAGAAGATTTTTTACGTGAAAATAAAAAAATATATTTTGATAATAAACTTTTAACTACATCTTTTGTTATGATAGATGTTGAAAAGTTTAAACGAGTTATCCAGAATATTATGGATAATGCTAAAAGAAGTATAGAAACACAAACAGGTCAGCTTAAAATAATGTTAAGAGAAACAAATTCTTCAGTTATAATAGAATTTAAGGACAATGGAAAAGGAATCAGTAAGCAGGATTTGCCACATGTTTTTGAAAGATTTTACAGAGCTGATACTGCAAGAGAGGTTGAAGGTTCAAGTGGTTTAGGCCTTGCAATTGCAAAACAAATTGTTGAAGGATTAGGGGGTAGAATATGGGCAATTAGTGAAACTGGTCAAGGAGCCTCCATTATTATTTCTCTGAAAAAGGTTAAAAAAGAGGAAGTGATAACTTGAAAAGGATTTTAATAATTGAAGATGATAAAAGTATATCAGAGCTTCAAAAAGATTATTTAGAAATGAGTGGTTATGAGGTTGTATGTGCTTTTGACGGTAATTCTGGTCTTGAATATATTAAAAATGAAGATTTTGATCTAATCATTTTAGATTTAATGCTTCCCAAAAAAGACGGATTTGATATATTAAGAGAAATATCCGATACAAAACAAATACCTATACTTATTGTATCTGCAAAATCTGATGAAATATTTAAGATTAAAGGATTAAACTTGGGAGCTGACGATTATATAACTAAACCTTTTGGTATGGGTGAACTGGTAGCGAGAGTAAATAGTCATATAAAAACATATGAAAGGTTTAAAAATAGTTCTAAAAGGAAATTGATAACAGTTGGAGCATTATCTATTAATAAAGAAGATCGGAGAGTTTATATAGATGATAATGAAGTTTTTTTAACTCAGAAGGAATTTGATTTGCTTTTATTTTTAGTAGAAAATCCAAATAGAGTTTTTAGCAAAGAAGAATTATTTGAAAGGGTTTGGGGCTATGACTCTTTGTCAGATGCATCAACTATAACTGTACATATAGCAAGAATAAGAGAAAAAATTGAAACTAATCCTGAAGGGCGTACATTTATTGAAACTGTATGGGGTGCAGGATATAGATTTAAAATATAAGCTGATATTTTTATAAAAGGTAAAAACATGATCAAAGTTGTATTTAGTGATAGTGAGAAAGGTCTTATAAAAGCAGCAAAAACCATTGGTTTGTTATAAAAAAATTTTATACTCAAAGGGCAATGATTAATAATATTTATAATGATTGACTTTAAAATTTGGAGATACTATTATTTATAATGGATTAAAAGATATACTAAATAAAGAATATACTAAAAAATATTATGTAAAGGAGCAATGACATGAGAAGGAAAAGTTTAAGGTTTGTATCTTTACTATTATTGTTAGTAATAGCTCTTACAGCTTGCGGGCAAGGAACAGACAATAAAAAAGATGTAACAGAGCCTCAAAATCAGGAAGCCAAAGAAGATGGAAACACAAATGAAGAAGAAAAGCTAGATTTTGAAGGAAGACAAATGAATGTAGTAACTACATCTGAAAAATATGTAGAATTATTTGATCAATTTGCGAAGGAAGTAAATGCAAAGGTAGATTTTTTATCTATGTCTAGTGGAGAAGTAATATCTAGAATAGAAGCAGAAGGCGGAAAACCAATGGCAGACTTATGGTTTGGTGGTGGCATTGATGCATTTATGGCTGCGAAGGATGCAGGACTACTAGAATCCTATATTCCAAAAGAAGCAGATAAGGTAAATAGTCAATTTAGAGATGAGGAAGGCTACTGGATTGCAAAAGGATTAACCGTAGTTGGTTTTTTAGTTAATGAAGAGTTATTAAAAGAAAAAGGATTAGAAGTTCCTACAACTTGGGAAGAGTTAGCAGATCCTAAATATAAAGGTGAGATAATAATGGCAAATCCAGCTATATCAGGAACTAACTATGCAGCAGTCAAAGGCATATTAGATATGTATGGTGAAGAAGAAGGTTGGGCATACTTAGAAAAACTAAATAACAATATTCCATTTTATGGTAAAAGAGGCAAGGATCCAGAAGAAAAAACTGTAGCTGGTGAATTTGCAATAGGAATAATACCAGTAGATAAAACTTCTTTTGATTTAGCTGAGAAACATAATTTAACTGTTATATATCCAGAGGACGGTATACCTTGGGTACCAGAAGGAGTGGCAATATTTAAGAATAGTGATGGAGCAGATATAGCAAAAGCTTTTATAGATTTTATGTTAAGGGATGAAAATCAAGAAAAATTAGCAGAACTAGATGGTAAAGATGGGGCGCAAATGGTTAAAGAAGGAATTAGTGGTTATGATTTAGGATTACCAAAAGATAGATTAATAGACCAAGATATTTCTACCTTTGGAACCATGAGAGAAGCAATACTAAGTAAGTGGGAAGAATTAACTACAGGGAAGTAAAAATAACAGGTGAAATGTTTACCATTTCACCTGTTTACTTTCAATAATATATAAAATATAATTATATTACCATAGATTGAAAGGGAATAAATATGCCAAATAAATTTTTAGATATAATAGATAAATTATTAATGTTACTAATATTATTATCCATATTAGTATTTATACTATATCCATTTATTTCAGTATTTAAAACTGCATTGGTAGAAAACGGAAGTATTGAATTATCACATTTTTCTATCATAAAGCAAGAATCTTATTTAATAAGAAACTCGTTAACTACTGGGATATATACTACTATTTTAAGTACTCTATTTTCTATAATGATTGCAATATATTATTATATGTCTACAGATAGAGTTAAAAAAATTATAATGGGGATATTGATGCTAACAATCATTTCTCCCCCATTTGTTACATCTTTATCTTATATAAAGCTTTTTGGTAAAAGAGGTCTTATAACTTATGGGATATTGGGATTATCTATATCACCCTATGGACAATTAGGTATAGTTTTGATGCAAAGTTTAGGTTTTACTTCTATGAATGCAATATTGCTCATAGGTTATTTAGGCCAATTAGATAAAACTTTTATAGAATCAGCTCGTTCTCTAGGAGCTAAGACTACCGATATTATAAAAGATATTATTTTACCTCTCATGAAACCAGCGATAACTGTAGTAATGCTACTATCCTTTATAAGATCATTGTCCGATTTTTCAACTCCAAGAATAATTGGAGGAGCTTTTAATGTATTAGCAACAGAAGCTTATTTATCAGTGATAGCAAAAGGGGATATAAGAAGAGCTGCGACTATTTCTTTAATACTGTTTATTCCAGCAATGATAGTTTTTATGCTATATATAAAAAGATTTCAATCACTATCTACAACTCAGCATGGTACCAGTTCAGGTGAAGGTATAAGTGTAAAAAAGGAAGGTTTTTTATATAATCTTATAAAAATTGGAGCTATATTTTTTCTAGTTTGGATTTTAATTCAATATGCTTCAATTATAATGTCTGCTTTCACAGATATGTATCAAGGAAAGTTATATTTTACTTTAGATCATTTCCGAGAAAGTAAACTTAGTATATTAGATGTATTTCCAAGAACAATATTTGTATCTTTTATATCTGGAATAACTAGTTCAGTTATTGGACTTATACTAGAATATTATGCTTTTATAAGAAATTATAAATCAGCGAAGATAATGGATTTTATAGCTACAATGCCATATATAGTTCCAGGGACTTTTTTTGGAATTGGTTATATATTGGCATTTAATAAACCACCTTTAGAATTAACAGGAACACTTTTAATAGTGATATTAAATGTTACTTTTAGGCAATTACCTTTTGCTTCAAAAATAGGATATTCAACTTTGAGCCAGATAAATAAGGATACTATAAATTCCGTAAAAGATTTAGGAGGACATAATTTTTACGTTATAAAAGATATTATTTTTCCATTGAGTAAATCTAGTTTGTATATTTCCTTTGTAAATGGGTTTACCTCAACTATGACTACTATTGGTTCAATAATATTTTTAGTATATCCCCAACAAAAATTAGCTACTATGGTAATGTTTGATGTTATAGAATCAGGTAAATATGGAGTAGGGTCGGTTATAGCATTTTTAATTATATTAACATGTCTTATAGTAAATGGATTATACTATTTTCTTTTATCGAGAAAGGGGAAAGCGAAAAATGTATCTTAAAGTATCTGGATTAACAAAAATGTATGGCGATAAAAAAGTAGTAGATAATGTTTCATTTGAAGCAGAAAAAGGTAGCATGACTTGTATTCTCGGACCAAGTGGTTCAGGCAAAACTACTATATTGAGGTGCTTAGGCGGCTTTGAAACTCCAGAGTTAGGGAGTGTAGTTTTAAATGGTATAGAAATATTAAATTTGGGTCCTGAGGAAAGACCTATATCCACAGTATTTCAATCTTATGGTTTATTTCCCCATATGTCAGTAATAGAAAATGTAATATATGGATTAAAGTTTAAAAATATTGCAAAGAAAGAAGCATTTAAAGAAGGGCAAGAGATTTTAGATATGGTTGGCTTAAAAGGATATGAGAATAGGAGAATAAATCAGCTATCTGGTGGAGAACAGCAAAGGGTAGCTCTAGCAAGATCCTTAGTGGTAAAACCAAACCTGTTGTTATTAGATGAACCCTTTTCAAATTTAGATGCTAAGCTAAAATTAGTTATGAGGGAAGAAGTTCAAAGAATACAAAGTTTATTTGATATTACAACTATATTTGTAACCCATGATCAAGAAGATGCTTTTGCAGTAGCTGATCAGATTGTTTTAATAAATAAAGGAAAAATAGAGCAAATATCACCGCCTATGGAGATATATCATAATCCCAAGGGTAAATTTCCACTACAGTTTATAGGCAGATCTAATATAAAAGTTATTGATGGGAAAATAAAATTTGTAAGACCAGAAGCAATAAAAATACATGATCGACTAAAAGAAGATACTGTAAAGGGAATAATAGAAAAGAGAATTTTTAAAGGAGCTATAGTAGAATATCATATATTAACGAAAGATGATAAGTTAATAGCTACAGAACTTTCAAGAGATAACATTTATAATGAAGATGATATAGTTTATTTAGAATATAAATATAGGGATCTAATATAGTTTGGATTTTTATTATATTAAAAACAAACTTAATAGATAAAGGAGGAAAAATGAAAATATTACATGTGCTAGCCCAGTTACCTTCTAAAACTGGTTCTGGAGTTTATTTTACAAATTTAATAGAAAATTTTAAGAAATATAATTATGATCAAAAAGTGGTTTTTGCTACACAAGATGATTATAGTTGGGATATTTTAGATAAAGAAGATATATATCAAGTAGAGTTTAAAACAAAGGAACTGCCTTTTCCTATAGTAGGTATGAGCGATATTATGCCTTATGACAACACTAGATATTCTCAAATGACTGAAGAAATGTTTAATAAATGGATGAATGCTTTTAGGAAAAGATTGCTCCTTATTAAGGAAAGCTACAAGCCAGATATAATTTTTACCCATCATCTATGGATATTATCTTCAATGGTAGTGGAGATGTTTACTAATTCAAAAATAATAGGAATATTCCACAATACGGATTTAAGACAAGCTCAAATGAATCCTGAAATTTATAATAAATATGTTCAAGGTCTAGATAAGTTGGACTTGGTATTTGCAGCATCAGAGAACCAAAAAGATGATATAATAGGTACCTATAAGAATATAAAAAGGGATAAGATAATTGCCATTGGTGGGGGATTCAATCAAAAAATTTTTTATCCCCCTAAGGAAAAGGAGCATAGTGATAAAGTCAGAATTATATATTCAGCTAAGATAGATCCATCCAAGGGAATATATGAATTATTAAAAGTATATAGGGAACTTAATTTAGATGATGTAACTTTAGATATAATTGGTTCCCCAGATGATAAAAATAGAAAAGAATTAGAAAAATATATTGAAGGAGATAAAAGTATACAGGTATATAATGTTAAAGATCAGATAGAATTAGGCGAAGAGCTTAGAAAAAAAGACATATTTGTAATGCCTTCTTTTTATGAGGGCTTAGGGCTTATGGCTATAGAAGCTTTAGCTTCTGGTCTTTATGTTATAACTACAGAAATAGAAGCATTGATGACTTTGTTAGGTAAGGATATAAACGAATCTGGGATAATAAAATACGTTCCTTTACCACGAATTCATGATGTAGACAAACCCGTAGAAGAAGATTTGCCCCAATTTAGAGAGAATTTAAAAGAGGCTTTACTTATTCAAATAGAAAAAGTTCGAAAAGGCAAAGATTATCCTATATTTGGAATGGATAATATCAACAAATTTTCTTGGGAATCTTTGGTAGATAGAATAAATAAGATAATAGTCAATTTATAAGTGGAACACTAGGACAGTTCTCCTTGTCCCAAAGTTAAAAGTACTGCAGACGCTTTGGGAGAGAGATTTAAAGAAAATTATATATAAAATGAGGACACAAAAAGCTCTATGGTACTATTTATATTTGGTTCCATAGAGCTTTTTTTATATATAAAAATCTTTCTAATGGTTATACCTATTTATTGCTAGTCGATTTTGGATTTCCTAAGAAGGTTGAAAATTTATTAACTATGACAAAATTGGTTAATATATTTGCAAAGATAACCATCAATCTAGTAAAATAGGACTTATGAAAGGCAAGTTTTTAAAGATAATGTTATGGTCTATTAGTTGATAAATTGATGTAAAGGGAGGGGAAATAGTGAAGAGGATGTTTTTTGTTTCTATAATGGTTGCACTAGCATCTCAAATTAGCATTGGGCTTATGAGTAGTGATTTTAGAGTGTCCGCTGGCATTATATTTTATGTAATATTTCTTTTTTATTATGAAGATTTAAAACCTATCCCAACGGGGATATTATCAGGTATAATAGTAAATTTATTTAGAGCAATTATGTACTATTTTACAGTTGGAAGTTTTAATAGTGCAATATTATCCTTTCAGATAGAGATATTATTTTATACTTTTTATGGTATTATATATTATCTACTTACAAAAAGATATGATAATAAAAATCTAAATAGTTTGTTTTTTATTTTATTTATTAGTGATTTTGGGGCTAATGTTATAGAGTTATTTATAAGAAGTATTATAAGTTCTACTTCTTTTCCTTGGGAAATAATTTCTACACTAACTTTAGTGGCTATAGTGCGTTCAGGAATAGTTTGGTTAATATTAAACCTACTTAAGCATTATGAAATGCTACTTAGAAAAGAAGAACATGAAAATAGATATAAAAGATTATTGTGGTTAACTTCCCAACTGAAAACAGAAATGTACTGGATGGAAAAAAATATGGATAATATTGAAAAGGTGATGGCTAATTCATATAAATTGTTTGAGATGATAAATGGAGATGAAGATAGAGAGAGCTGGGGTGATAGAGCGGTAAATATTGCTCGCGATATTCATGAAATTAAAAAAGAAAATAGTCTAGCTATTCGAGGTATAAAGGAGATAACTCAGAAGGATCTTAAAGATCAAAAGATGAGTTTTAAAGATATTATAAATATCTTATATGAAACTATGAGGAAAGAAATAAATCGATTAGGTAAGGATATTCAGTTGGAAGTTTCCATAGATGAAAATTTTTATACCCTAAAACATTATTATCTTATGTCTATATTTCGTAATCTAATAATGAATAGTATAGATGCTATTTTAACAACTAAAGAAAATGGTAAAATAAGTGTTATTCATAAAGCTCATACTGAGGAACATATTTTTATTGTATCCGATAATGGAGTAGGTATAGATGAAGAAGGATTAAAACGTATTTTTTCCCCAGGATTTTCAACTAAAATAAACTATGATACTGGTGAAATTAATAGGGGACTAGGGTTAGCTATAGTTCAGCATATTGTTGAGGATCAATTGGAGGGGAGAGTGGATGTGGAATCTACAAAAGGTAAAGGAACTACAATATATATAAGTATACCAAGAACATCTTTGGAGGTTGATAAAATATGAGAATATATATAGTAGAAGATGATGATAATATTGTCAATATTTTAGAGAAAATAATATTAGATAAGGATTTAGGAGAAGTTATAGGTAAAGCCAATGATGGGAAAAAGGGTTTAGAAGAAATACCCTTGTTAAAACCAGATATTGTATTAGTGGATTTATTAATGCCTGGCATGGATGGTATTAATTTAACAAGAAAAGTAAAAGCTATTGATCCAGATATTCAATATATTATGATATCCCAAGTATCGTCGAAGGATATGATTGCAAAAGCCTATGAAAGTGGTATAGAATACTATATTTCCAAACCAATTAATGCTATAGAGGTCCAAAGTGTAATAAAAAAGGTTGAAGAAAAGATGAGCATGAGACAAAAATTAGAACAAATAGAGAATATATTTTCCTCAGAATCTAGTGATTTAAAGGTAGAAGAAAATATCTATGATGATATTGAGGGAGTAAAACAGGTTATGCAGAGGCTTGGAGTTGCTGGAGAAGCAGGTAGTCAGGATATTATCCAAGTAGCTAAATATTTAATAGAAACTAATCAAAGCATGTCCAATTTTACGGTAAAAGAGATTTGTAGTCGATTTACAGATAATCCAAAGACTATGGAACAAAGAATGAGAAGAGCAGCTGCTGTGGGATTAGTAAATTTAGCTAATATTGGTATAGAAGATAATATTAATGAAATATTTGTTGAATATTCTAATGGATTATATAATTTTGAACAGGTAAAAATAGAGATGGATTTTATAAGGGGTAAGACCAAAAAAAGAGGTAAGGTAAATATAAAAAAATTTTTGGATGGGATAGTTTATTATGGAAGGAGATTATAGTTGGGTAAGTATTTATCCAACTATTTTTTGTGTAATTGTTACAAAATTAATAATTATCTCTACCTTTTTGAAACTTTTTGAAACCATTTGAACATAGCCTATTATAATGGATTTGTATTTTACTTAGAGGTTTAAATACAAAGTATAATAGGAGGTTAAATTATGGATCATCTCAAGATGATAGTCAACTTTACAAACACTATTTTATGGGATTATGTATTGATATTTGGACTTATAGGCATTGGAGTATTTATGACAATAAAGCTTAAGTTTTTACAATTTACTAGGGTATTTCCTGCATTAAAGAAGATGATTGTAGATATAATAAAGAAAAAACCAGTAGAAGAAGGTAAGATGTCCCCTTTTCAAGCTTTATCCACTGCAGTAGCAGCTCAAGTTGGTACAGGTAATATTGTGGGGGTAGCCACAGCTATAGCATCAGGAGGGCCAGGGGCTGCATTTTGGATGATAATATCTGCCTTCTTTGGAATGGCTACTATATTTAGCGAATCAGTATTAGCACAAAAATATAGAGAAGTAAAGGAAGGGGAAGTTACTGGTGGTCCTGCATATTATATGAAAAATGGTTTAAAATCCAAGGGATTGGCTATGTTTTTTGCTATTACTTGTATAGTTGCATTAGGTATAGTTGGTATTATGGTTCAATCTAATTCGGTAGCAGGATCTGTAAGTGATGCCTTTGGAATACCTGTACCTGTTATTACTATAGTACTTACATTGGTAGTATTTCGTATATTAGTAGGAGGTATGGAGAAGATAGCATCTTTTTCAGAAAAAGTAGTACCAGCTATGGCTGGCTTATATATTTTAGGAAGTATAGTGGTTGTTATTATGAATATGGAAAATTTTGTTCCTGCAATAAAAAGCATCATTATGGGGGCTTTTTCACCAGAAGCTATAAGTGGTGGTGTATTAGGTGTTACAGTTCAACAAACTATTAGATATGGACTAGCAAGGGGACTTTTTTCAAATGAAGCTGGTATGGGTTCTACTCCTCATTCCCATGCGGTAGCTGATGTTTCTCATCCTGCAGAGCAGGGATTCACTGCTATGATAGGGGTATTTATATCTACATTTTTAATTTGTCTATCAACAGTTATGATAAACATTACATCAGGAGCATATAATTCAAGCATACCAGCTATAGAGATGTCTAAAGAAGCTACTATAATGACACAAAATAGCTTTGCAGCAGGATTTGGCTCTTTAGGTGGGATGTTTTTATCTATATGTTTATCCTTCTTTGCACTTACCACAATAGTAGGATGGTATTTTTTTGCTGAAGCGAATGTTAAGTTTGTATTTAATTCAAATCCTATAACTATAAATATTTTTAAGGCTATTGCTTTAATAGCTCTAATATTAGGTACTGTGATGGATGCTACCTTTGCATGGCAATTAGCGGATATGTTTATGGGCATGATGGCTGTACCTAACATTGTAGCTTTATTCTTTTTATCTAAGGAAGTAAAAGAAATACTTGAGGATTATGATAGATGTATAGAAGAAGGCCATATACATTGGGATTATGAACATAAGGCATTAGAGGGAAATGAAAGAAAGAAAGGTTCTGTACTAAGAAAAGGTTTAAGCACTACTGTAATAAAATAGTGTAATACTAAGTAGACCAATATGGGTATTATTATGCAGATAAATTGATAAATTCTTCTAGGAAGTATACTTCCTAGAAGAATTTTTTCTGTTATGAAATAAATTAATTTGAATATGTTTTAGGTAGTTTTTAACTGTATATCTTTTGGGTATAAATAATATAAGTCTTGCCTTTAAATAATGAAAATGGAGGGATAATTGTGTTATATAAAATTGTAAATGATTTTCCCCATGAAATACTTGAAGCTCAAGAGGCACCCTTTATCTCCCTTTATCAACCTACTCATCGTCATAGACCTGAAAACAAGCAGGATCTTATCAGATTTAAAAACTTAATCCAAAACATTGAAAATTCCTTAAAACAAAAATATCCTAAAAAAGAGATTAAATCTATCATGGAGCCTTTTTATGCTTTAGCAGAGGATAGGATATTTTGGAATCATACTTATGATGGACTAGCTATACTTTCAGCTGAGGGGGAGTGCATAATCTACAACTTACAAAGGCCTGTAAAGGAATTGGCTGTAGTTGCAGATAGTTTTCATATCAAACCTTTAATAAGAATTTTTCAATCTGCAGATCGATATCATGTATTAGGATTAAATAGAAATGAATTTACTTTATATGAAGGCAATAGATATGGATTTGAAGAGGTGGATTTGGATCCTGATATTCCACGAACTGCTAAAGAGGTATTGGGAGATGATTATACTGAATCTTATGTAACTACTGGTACTTATGGAGGTACAGGCTCTGGGATATTTCATGGACATGGAAGCAGGAGGGAAGAGATAAATAAAGATATAGAAAAATTTTTTAGATATGTAGATAGATTTATATTAGAAAACTATTCTAAGCCTACTGGATTGCCACTAATGTTAGTAGCTTTACCTGAATACCATAGTTTATTTAAAAATATTAGCCATAATCCATATTTAATGGAAGAAGGGATCAAAACTGCACATAATGCTTTTACTATTGATGAATTAAAAGAAAATGTATGGGAAGAAATTGAACCTATATATTTAGAAAAGACTAGGAGATTAGTGGATAGATATGAGGCAGCAAGAGCAAAATTTTTAGGATCAGATGATTTAGCACAAGTAGTAAGGGCAGCTCTTGAGAACAATATAAGGACCGTTATGATAGAATCAGATAAAATAGTTCCAGGTAAAATTGATACTTCTACTGGCGAGTTAATAAGAGGGGATTTAGATGATCCAGAGTTTGACGATGTATTAGATGATTTAGCAGAGATAGTATTTAGGAATAGAGGAGAAGTAGTAGTGCTTCCAAAGGAGAGAATGCCAAGTAATACTGGAGTAGCAGCAATATTTAGATATTAAAACATCTTGACCAAAGGACAAAAATGTAGTATTATTTTATGGACGGGGCTTTGGCGAAGTTGGGATCGCGCCTGACTGGCAGTCAGGAGATCAGGGGTTCGAATCCCCTAAGCTCCACCATAAAAACATAAAGATATAAAAAGAGGATATTGATTAATCAATATCCTCTTTTTATATCTACTAAATTTATCAATTCTTCTCCTTTTATATACCTTTTCATATTCTCATAAGCTATTTTATATCTTCTATTAGCATTCATCTCTGAAGCCCAAGAATTATGAGGGGATATAATAACATTATCCATTTCCCATAAAGGACTATTTTTTGGTAATGGTTCTTTTTCAAACACATCTAAAGCAGCTTTTTTTACTTTTCCCGATTTTAGATTGGATATAAGGGCTTTTTCATCTATTATGCTACCCCGGGCTATATTTACTAGATATATACCATCTTTCATAAAGGTAAATAAAGATTCATCTACAAGATGGTGGGTTTTGTCCGTATAGGGTGCTGCAATAACTAATATATCACAACTATATATTCTTTTTTCTATTTCATCTATTTTAAAACATTCATGAAAATGATTCGCTTTTTTACCACTAGTATTAAATCCAATAATCTCTACTCCAAAACCTTCTAATCTTTTGGCAGCCTCTTGGGCAATGGAACCAGTGCCAATAAACCCTAGGGTTTTACCATAAAGCTCCAAAAGGGTGGTATCTATTTTCCAAATTCTATTATTCTGTTTTTGATAAAACTGTTTGCTATTTTTAAGCATCTCCAGTATTTTTAAAACTATCCATTCAGCTATAGGTATACTATACCCCCCTTTATTATTCGTAAGTATAATTTCCTTTTCTAAAATTTTATCTATTGGTACTTGGTTTATACCTGCACTTAAAAGCTGTATCCATTTTAGATTTGGGAATAGATCTATGTCTATTCTATCAAAGGGATTGAAACATACCATCAAATCAATATCTTTTATTTCATCAGAATATTCAATAGTTTTTTCATCTTTAAATATGATTTCATATCCTAATTCTCTAAGTTTTTCAAATTGTTCATCTTTATATTTAAAGGTTATAAGAGCTTTCAAATAGGTTTCCTCCTTTTATTCTTTTGTATATATTCATACCCTAACAAGATATAATTAAAATTTATATGGAGATTTATAAATATTTTGTAGAAATTATTTTAATACTTTAAAAATCCTTATCCATTTTCTACAGTAGTTCCAGTACTAGGGATTAAGGTTATATCAAATGGATTTATATTGTATAATAATCTATATATTTTCAAATATTAGGGTATATACATATTAATACCCTAAATATAGGGTTTGATGATAAAAAAGTTAATTGTAAGGAGGGAATATATATATGAAGAGAGTAGCCATACTAATTGAAAACCTATTTGATGAAAGGGAGCTTTTATATCCCTATTATCGATTGATGGAAGAAGGTTATGAGGTTCATTTAGTAGGGACGGAAAAGGACAAGGTATATATTGGGAAAAGTAATCTTACAGAGAAGAGTACCCACTCTTCTAAAGAAGTAAAAGCAGAGGATTATGACGCTGTAGTAATTCCTGGAGGATATTCTCCTGATTACATGAGAAGAAGTATGGATACTATCAACTTTGTAAAGGAGATGGACAGATTAGGAAAGCCTATAGCAGCAATATGCCATGGACCCTGGATGATGGCTTCTTGCTGTGATTTAAAGGATAAAAAAGTGACTGCCTTCTACTCTATAAAGGACGATTTAATTAATGCAGGAGCTAAGTATATAGATGAGGAAGTAGTTGTGGATGGGAATCTAATAACTTCAAGAACGCCTAAAGATTTAGTTGCCTTTGTAAAAGCTATAATAGAAGAACTAGGCTAATTTAAATATTAAAGAAACCTGGCTAGCCAGGTTTCTTTAATATTGATATACTATAGTAGATTAGAATGATTTTTCAATTTGGTGAGGTGAATTATGGCTAAATATTATTATGCAGTTAAAGAAGGTAGAGAAATTGGAGTTTATGAAACTTGGGGAGAATGCGAAGCCCAAGTAAAAGGATATTCAGGAGCTGTTTATAAGAAGTTTTCCACTTATGAAGAAGCTGAAAATTTTGTTTATAATATAGGGAGAAACGTAGAAGAAAAAGATATGTCTTCTATAAAAGAAAATGAGGCAATAGCCTATGTAGATGGAAGTTTTGATGCCACAAATAAGATTTATTCTTATGGTGTTATTTTATTTACAACAGAAGGTAAATTTACTTATTCTCAAAAAGAAGATGATAAAAATTTGGTGGATATGAGAAATGTAGCAGGAGAGATACGTGGGGCTATGGTGGCTATGAAAGAGGCTATCAATATGAACAAGGATGTACTATATTTACATTATGACTATATGGGGATAGAAAAATGGGCTAAAGGAGAATGGAAAACTAATAAATATGGTACCCAAAAATACAAGGAATATTATGATTCTATAAAAGATATATTAAAGGTTGAATTTATTAAAGTGAAAGCTCATAGTGGGGATAAATATAATGAAGAGGCTGATAAATTAGCAAAAGCTTCTTTAGGTATAGAGACTTAAAACACCCAAGAATGGGTGTTTTAATATCCAAAATTATCATTTAATGAATCGTCGTCTATTACCCAATCCCTTACATGTATTACCCTATACTCATCTTTAGTGTCCCTTATAATTATCTTTTTAATACCTGCATTTATAATTAATCGTTTACACATGGAGCAGGAATTGGCATTTGGTACTAATGCACCAGTTTTTACATCTATTCCAACTAAATAAAGGGTACTATCAATCATATCTCTACGGGCTGCGGATATGATGCAATTAGCTTCAGCATGAACAGATCTACATAACTCATATCTAGTACCTCGAGGTACATTTAATTGTTCTCTTTTGCAAAAACCTAAATCAGAACAGTTTTTTCTTCCTCTAGGTGCTCCTGTATAACCAGTGGAAATTATCTCATCATTTTTAACAATTATAGCACCAAAATTTCTTCTTATACAAGTGCCCCTTTTTGATACTGTTTCAGCAATATCTAAATAATAATTGGTTTTATCTCGTCTTTCCATATTAAAACCTCCTGAAATATATTGATTAGATTTAATTATATTCTGTAGATAAAATATTTCACATATAATATAATATTATTATAGCATTAATATTTAAAAGTAGAGGCGAGCATATGAAATATATTATTAAAGAAAGAATTTTTACCCTTACAGATAAGTTTATAATTGAAGATGAGGAAGGTTATCCTCGCTATGAAGTAGTGGGGAAGCTTTTATCCTTAGGGAATAAATTATGTATATATGATTTGGATGGAGAAGAGCTTGTTTATATAGAGCAAAAGCTTTTAAAATTATTACCAGAATATAATATATATCAAAAAGGTCATTTAGTTGGGAAAGTGAAAAAGGAATTTACTTTTTTTAAACCTAGTTTTGTAATAGAAAGTTCCTATGGTAATTTTACATTGCAAGGAGATATACTCCATCATGATTTTGATATATTAAAAGATGGAAGATCTGTAGCTTGGATAAACAAAAGGTGGCTATCCTTTTCTGATACTTACTCTGTGGAGATATCTGATTTAGTAGACCAGGCTTTCATATTGGCAATTGTAATAGTATTAGATCAAATATTTTATGATGGAAATAACAATAACTAAAAATAAAATTATGTTAATGAACATCTGCCCAAGGTAGATGTTTGTTGATTTAAACAGGAGGAGATTAGATGTATAAAGAGTTTAAAGAATTTGCGATAAAGGGAAATGTTATAGATTTAGCAATTGGTGTCATTATAGGTGGTGCTTTTGGGAAAATAGTATCTTCATTGGTAAATGATATTATAATGCCAATAATAGGTGGCCTTATTGGTAAAGTAGATTTTACCAACTTTTTTATTAGTCTAGATGGGAATAAATATGCTACATTGCAACAAGCTAAAGATGCAGGTGCTGCTACATTGAATTATGGGGTATTTTTAAATACAGTTATAGAATTTTTGATCATATCCTTTTCATTGTTTTTAGTAGTTAGACAAATTAATAAGCTTAAAAAACTAGAGGAGCCAGCTCCTGTAACTACAAAAAAATGCGGATACTGTTTTTCTGAAATACCTATAGAGGCTATAAGATGCCCTTATTGTACATCAGAATTGGAAAAGGCGAGAATTTAAAGTTAGGAAACAGGCGGTAATATCATATAATTTATACACTCTAGGAAATATAAAACAAGAAAGAGGTGAGCGGGATGTATGGATTAGTATTAGAAGGTGGAGGTGCAAAAGGTGCCTATCATATTGGGGCATATAAGGCAATTTTAGAAGAAGGAATTGAAATAGGAGGAGTAGCAGGAACATCTGTAGGTGCTCTAAATGGGGCTATGTTAGTCCAAGGGGATTATGAGAAAGCTTACGAAATGTGGTATAATATATCTTATTCTAAGGTGATAAATATATGTGATGAAGAAATAGAAAGGTTAAAAGAAGGTAGATTTTCAAAGGAAGAACTCATTTTATTAGCAGAAAAAATTAAAGGATTTTTATCTGAAAGAGGATTAGATATAACTCCTTTAAAAAATTTATTAATGGAATCAATAGATGAAGATAAAATTAGAAATTCTGGCAAGGATTTTGGCATAGTAACTGTATCTTTATCGGATTTAAAACCTCTAGAAATTTACATAGAAGATATTCCACAGGGGAAATTGATAGAATATTTAATGGCGAGTGCTTATCTTCCTGTATTTAAGAGAGAAAAAATTATTGATGGTAAAATATATATAGACGGTGCATTGTATAATAATTTGCCAGCAAATCTTTTAGTAGATAAGGGGTATAAGAATTTAATTATTGTTAGAACCAATGGACTAGGGAATATAAAAAAAGTACCATTAGATAGTTTAAATACTATAACCATTGCTCCTAAGGAGGATTTATGCAAGCTTTTAGACTTTGATTGTGATACTGCTAGGAAAAATTTAAAACTAGGTTATTATGATGGATTAAAAGCATTAAGAGGATTAAAAGGAGACAGTTATTATATAGAAGGGACAAAAAGAGAAGATTATTTTGTGGATTATCTTTGGAATTTAGATGAAGATAAGGTTTTAAAAATAGCGGAAATATTTAGGATAGATAAGGATATTCCTTATAGAAGAGCGTTATTTGAATTTATTATTCCTAAAATATCCAGTATATTGGGGAAGGATAAAAAAGCAACTTATGAAGATATTTATTATGGTTTACTTGAAAAATTAGCTGAAATATATGAAATAGATAAGTTTAATATATATACTGACGAGGAGTTATTGAATTTAATCAAGAAAAAATTATCAAAAGAAGGGTATTCTAAAGGGAATGGTATAGAAAAAATAATAGAAAGGGTAAATTTATTACCTTTATTTAACAAAGATGAGATTATTAAGGGAATAGGTAAAGTTTTATTTGATTCCCTTTAAAAATAATTGAAAAAAGTAGTTGCTATTTTTTTCAATTAGGGTTATAATGTATAAGAACCTTAATTCATCAGTAAGGCAATTTGTTCAAAGTTTTATGTAGTAATTAAAAATGGTAAAAGAAATAAGATTTAGTATAGATTTCACAATCTCCAAATCTTTATTTCTTACAAAGCATTCTGAGAATTAAAGGAAATAAAAATTTGGAGGTATTTTAAATGACAAATGGTACAGTAAAATGGTTTAACTCTGAAAAAGGATTTGGATTCATTAAAACAGAAGAAGGTACAGATGTTTTTGTACACTTTTCTCAAATCAACAAAGAAGGATTCAAAACTTTGGAAGAAGGAGAATCTGTAACTTTTAGTGTGGTTGAAGGTACAAAAGGACCTCAAGCAGAAAATGTTACACCAATAGGATATTAATTTGAATGTAAAACCCTAAGGATTTTGGCCTTAGGGTTTTATTATATGGATAATTTTTTTGGATAGGAAAAATATATAGTATAATTACTAAGATAATGAAAATCATTATCAAAATTCTGTTTAAAAAATATTAATTTGGATATATATAAGTTGATAAGAAAAATGAAAAAACATATACTAGGAGGTAAAATATGGAAAGATTAGTTGGGAAAAAAGCACCTGATTTTACAATGAATGCCTGCAAAGGTGATGGTAGCGGTTTTACTAAGGTTAGCTTAAAAGATTATGAAGGAAAATGGCTTGTAATGTTTTTCTATCCATTGGATTTTACTTTTGTATGTCCAACTGAAATTACAGGATATAGCAAAAGAATAGAAGACTTCAAAAAAGAGGGAGCAGAAGTATTAGCGGTAAGTGTGGATAGTGAACACTCCCATAAAGCATGGATAAATTCAAGCCTTGGAAAAGTGAATTTCCCCATTGCATCGGATATTACTAAGAAAGTATCCAGTGATTATGGAGTTCTTATAGAAGAAGAAGGAGTTGCACTAAGAGGTCTATTTATAATTGATCCTGAGGGAGTTGTGCGTTATTCAGTAATACATGATTTAAACGTAGGAAGATCTGTGGATGAGACCTTAAGGGTACTGAAAGCTCTTAAAACTGGTGGACTATGTCCAGCAGATTGGGAAGAAGGTCAGGATTTATTACAAGAATAATTAAGAAAGCGGTCAGTATTGGCCGCTTTCTTTTATAAAAAACAATAGGGGGATTTTGTATTGGATATGAATTGTATTATTAAAAAAGTAAAAGGTAGAGAGCCTAAGCCTATGGATGTAAAGTATAAATATGCAGTACTAGTTCCTATGATACAGGTGGATGATAGATGGGAGTTAATATTTGAGGTTAGATCCCATAGTTTAAAAAGGCAACCTGGGGAGATATCTTTTCCAGGAGGAGAAGTGGAAAAAGGAGAAAGTTATAAACAAGCTGCTATTAGAGAGACTATGGAGGAATTAAATATATATGAGGAAAATATAAATATAATAGGTGAGTTGGATTATTTAGTTTCCTATTATAATTCCAAAATCCGTTCTTTTTTAGCCACAGTTTCTGGTGTAAATGTGGATAATATACTACCTAATAAAGATGAAGTAGATTATATATTCACAGTTCCTTTGGAATTTTTTATAGATAATGAACCTAATGTTTATTATTTGGATGTACATATAGTTAATAACGAGGATTTCCCCTACAATTTGATACCTAATGGTAAAGATTATAATTGGCATAAAGGGGAAAATCCAGTATATTTTTATATATATGAAGATCATGTAATATGGGGATATACGGCAAAGGTTATAAAATATTTCATGGATATAATAAAAAGCCACTAATTAATTAGTGGCTTTTTAGATAAAGTCAAATAGATTAATCTGTAAACATCTGAGTCCAATATGTAGTACCATTGATTTCGGCGTAACCTACTCCAATTTTACCAAAACTAGGGTTAAGTATATTTGCTCTGTGTCCTGAAGAATTCATCCAGCCGTTGACTACTGATTTGGCACTAGAATAACCTTTGGCAATATTCTCTCCTGCCACTCTATATTTAATGCCAAAGTTTTTCATCATATTGAATGGATCTCCATATGTTGGAGATGTATGACTGAAATAGTTTTTATCTGCCATATCTTGAGATTTTATTCTAGCAACTTTTGATAATTCACTACTATATATTAAAGGTGTTAATCCTTCTTTTTGTCTTTCTATATTTACAAGTCTAACCACTTCTTTTTCTATCGAAGTACTAGACTCTACTTCGATTTCTGGAATTGGATTACTTGATTTTGTCTCAGAATTGCTGTTGTTATTCTTTTCAGAAGTTGTACTGCTTTCTTTACCTTTATCGATATTAATAGGTGGTTCATTTTCTACAGGTGTTTCAGGATTAGAAGGCTTGTCCAAACTATCATCTGTATATTCAGGTGTTAATCTAATAATTATATTGTTATATCTATTTTGTAAATAGTTATTGGAGTAGTTATTATAAGCAATGACATACCCTCTCCTATTATACTGATTATAAGGGCTATAATAGGTGTTGTTCTTATAGTTAATATTTGCAGCTTGACCTACAGATGTTGATAAAAGTATAGTTGTAGCTAACGAAATCAATATTTTTTTACTATTTTTATTCATTTTGTTTCCTCCTTAAAGTTTAAATTCAATCTGACCTCCTTTCTTTTATTTTTTAAAAGTATAACATTAAACCTTTATTAAATAAACACTCAATAGATGGAAGGTTAACATAATATTGGTATTTGTGTTAAAGTTGAAAATTGCTGAATAATAGGCACTTCAAATGAATTGGTAGATAATTATTACAATTTATTTGTAGACTCAGTAAGTTTAATTAACCAGGTAGATTATCATACTCTAAATATGATAAAAAATGATCTTGAAAAATGGATTTTATGGATAGAAGAAAATTACATTTCTATTGACAAAGATGGTTATCATGTTTACAAAATGTATACTTATGAAGATATGGTTGAAAGTGGGCTAATAGATGAACTTGACTTATTAGATTTTCAAAGATAAAAAACAATATAATTTATGAGGCTGACTCAAAATGAGTTTACTTAACTATTTTGAGTCAGCCCCTTTATATAATCAATACTATTTTATTTTTATTTGATGATATACTTTTTTACCTTTTCGCAACATTAGTTTGCCATCTTTAAAATCGGCGAGAGTAATGACTTTAGAAATATCATCTACTTTTTCATCATCTATAGAGATACCACCTTGTTTAATAAGCCTTCGTGCCTCACTATTAGATTGAGTAAGACCTACTTTTGTCAACAAATCTAATATACCAATACCTTCTTTAAATATTTCCTCTTCAAGTTCAGTAAAAGGTATAGAAGCTTCGTCTACTTTATCACCTTCAAATAGAGCTCTAGATGCCTTTTGTGCTTTCTTTGCCTCCTCTTCACCATGGACCATTTTGGTTACCTCATAGGCAAGAATTTCCTTGGCTTTATTAATCTCTGCTCCTTCTAATGAACCTAAACGTTTTACTTCTTCCATAGGAAGGAATGTTAATAGGCTCAAGAATTTTTCTACATCTCGATCGTCTGTATTTCTTAAATATTGATATAATTCATATGGAGGAGTTTTTTCTGGATCTAACCATATGGTACCAGCAGCTGTTTTTCCCATTTTCACTCCTGCAGCAGTGGATAGAAGCTTAAAGGTCATAGCATATACTTTATCCCCTTCAAGTTTTCTTACTAGTTCGTAGCCTCCAAGGATATTGGACCATTGGTCGCTTCCTCCTACCTGAAGCTTACAGTTATAATCCCTGTATAGCTTTAAAAAGTCGTAGGATTGCATAAGCATGTAGCTAAATTCAAAGAAAGTTAAACCTTGTTCCAATCGATTCTTATAGCAATCGAAGGTAAGCATTCTATTTACAGAGAAATGAACACCAACCTCTCTCATAAAATCTAAAAAATTTAAATCCATTAGCCAATCAGCATTGTTAACTATTATGGCCTTATCATTATCAAAATCAATAAATCTGGATAATTGTTCTTTAAACCTATTAGCATTGTGTTCTATGGTCTCTTTGGTAAGCATCTTTCTCATATCTGTTCTTCCTGAAGGATCTCCTACCATAGTAGTTCCACCGCCTAATAGGGCTATGGGCCTGTGACCAGCTCTTTGCATATGCATCATAACCATTATTTGAATGAAATGTCCCAGAGTTAAGCTATCAGCTGTAGCATCAAATCCTACATAAAAAGTAACAGATTCCTTCCCCAATAGTTCCCTAAGTTCTTCTTCATAGGTTACTTGATCTATATAACCCCTTTCCTTGAGTACATCAAATACATTTGACATCATATCCCTCCTGTTATTTATATTAAATATTTTGTTCAAATACAAATAAAAAAGGGATATCTTCTCTAAAGGACGAGAAGACACCCCGTGGTACCACCTTAATTTGCATATAGCCTCTAATCACTTAACGGGTGATGACCGCAATGGTTTCCCATTGAAACTCAGGATTCGTAATTCACTCAATTATTAGGTTATAGGCTTCTCACCAATGGCCTATTCTCTGTATTTAACCATAAAAGAGTTACTATATCCATCATTGTATTATATTTAATTTACTATGTATGTTAATATATATTATAGGGAATGTCAAGGGAAAAAAAGAGGACTTTTTAGTCCTCTACCTCAATCTCTTTGTTGCTTTCCCATAGGCCATGGATATTACAATAACTTGAAGCGTAAATAGTACCAGGTTTTTCGGCCTTAAACTTAAGGGTTACATAAGGCTCAGTGAAGGTATCAGATTCCCCATGGGCAGCAAAATCATAAGTACCTAATTCTATAGGGAAATTGCTTCCTTCTGGATGAAAATAAACTTTAATCCATGAAATATAGTGTTCTAAAGTATTAGGATGGGGTATTTCTTCACCTATATTTACATTTACTTCGATTAATTCTCCTTTTTTAGCTTTATCAGGTGCATTAATTACAGGAACATGTTTTTCTCCTTTCCAATCTCCACTTTGATAGAAAGATCCTATGTTTTTCATACACATCCTCCTTATACAAATTAAATTATATTTTATATTTTTACACTCGTTTATTTATATACCCAGATATTCTAGAAAATACACAATTGTATTTTAAATATAGATATATTAAGCTAATATATTGATATAATATTTTAGGATTTATTAAATATAGAAAGGAATGATAGTTAATATGGAAGAGATAGAGTTAATAGCAACTTCTACCTTTGGATTGGAAGCTGTGGTAAAAAGAGAATTGTTGAGCTTAGGTTACGAAGATTTAAAAGTAGAAAATGGAAAGATAACTTTTAAAGCTACAGAAAAGGATATTCCAAGGGTTAATCTATGGTTAAGATCTGCTGATAGGGTATTATTGAAAATGGGGGAATTTAAGGCAACTACCTTTGATGAACTATTTGAAAGGACGAAGGCTCTCCCTTGGGATGAATGGATTACAGAAGATGGGGAATTTATTGTAGAAGGGAAATCTGTAAACTCTCAATTGTTTAGCATATCTGATTGTCAAGCTATAGTTAAAAAGGCTGTAGTAGAAAAGTTGAAGACTAAATACCCTAGGGACTGGTTTGAAGAAACTGGGGCTAGATTTACCATTGAAGTATCCCTTTTAAAAGATGTGGCAACTCTTACTATAGATACATCAGGAGATGGGCTACACAAAAGGGGATATAGGGTTGATAGTGTAGAAGCACCGTTAAAGGAAACTTTAGCTGCTGCATTGGTTCAATTGAGCTATTGGAATAAGAATAGACTTTTAATAGATCCTTTTTGTGGTTCAGGTACTATTCCTATTGAGGCGGCTATGATAGGCAAAAATATTGCTCCAGGGCTTAATAGAAATTTTGCATCAGAAGGATGGCCTAGGGTGGATAAAAGGTATTGGCAGGATGCAAGAAGAGAAGCTTGGGATCTAATGTTATTAGATGAAAGATTGAATATAATAGCTTCCGATATAGATGAAAAGGCCATAAAGACAGCTAAGAAGAATGCTGAAGTTATAGGATTAGAAGAAGATATAAATTTTATTAGACAGGATGTGAGGGATTTAAAAATAGAGGAGGAATATGGAGTTATTATAACTAATCCTCCTTATGGAGAAAGGATTGGGGAAAAAAAGGAGGTAGAAAAACTATACATAGACATAGGAAATAAGTTTAGGAACCTAGATACCTTCTCCATATATGTATTAACTTCTAATGAGGATTTTGAGAAATTATATGGTAAACCAGCTAGTAGAAGGAGAAAATTATATAATGGAAGGATTAAAGTAGACTATTATCAGTACTATGGACCTAAACCTCCTAAAAAATAGTAGATAAAAGGATATATTAGGGTATATTTCTAATAACTATAATAAAAGAGGTGGATTATATGAGAATATATACAAAAACTGGGGACAAGGGTACTACTAGCTTATTTGATAACAAAAGGGTTTCTAAGGATGATATAAGAGTGGAAAGTTATGGTACTATTGATGAATTGGTATCTTTTTTAGGATTGGCTAAAAATTATATAGGTGATGAAGAGATATATAATATTATTCAAGAAGTTCAAAATAAGCTTTTTACAGTAGCTAGCAATTTGGCTACAGAGGATCAGACTAAAGTAAAATATAGAATAAAAGAAAGGGATATCAAATATTTAGAAGACAATATTGATAAATATATGGCTAGGCTTAAAGAACCAACGGGCTTTATAATACCTGGTTCAGGGAAAAGTTCTGGATATCTTCATGTTTGTAGGACTGTATGTAGAAGGGCAGAGAGGAGAATAATTACCTTAGAGGGCCACTCCCTAGTGGACCCCTTAGTAATCAAGTATATAAATCGATTATCTGATTTAATATATGCTTTAGCAAGATATTTGGAAGAAGAAGAAATAGCTGTAAAGTATGAAGACTAGATATTCATATTCTCAACTATCTTTTTAAGTTCAACTGCTATATGAGATAGATCTTCTATAGAAGCAGTTATTTCTTCCATAGAAGCTAAGTTATTTTCTACAGCAGCAGCACTAGTTTCAGAAGCTGCTGTTGTTTCTTCTGATATGGCAGATATTTCAGATGCCCTCTCTAAAATATATTCACTATTGTTTCGTACATCCTTTGCAGCGTCTGTAATTTCTATTATAGATACATTGATTTGATCTATATACATTAATAGATCATCAAAGGATTGCTTTGTTGAAGTAGCCATGCTTACACTTTCATGGACCACTTTACTTACTTCATCTATACTAGAAACGGCTTTATTACTACTATTGGTAACATTTGATGTGATGGATGATATCTCCTGTGAGTAGGTATGGGTAGCATCGGCAAGTTTTCTAATTTCCTCAGCAACTACTGCAAATCCCCTACCTGCATCCCCAGCCCTTGCAGCTTCAATAGCAGCATTTAGAGCCAACAAATTAGTCTGTTCTGCAATTTCATTAATTATAAGTACTATATTGTCTATATTCTTTATTTGATTATTTAATTCCTCTATTATACCAGAAGTATCTTTTGTATAGTTTTCTATTTGATTTACCATATGGATAATTTTGTCCACATCTTTAGTTCCTTGATCAGCAGATTTTGCCATATATAGGGATAGTTCTGTAGCTTGTTCTGCATAGTTTTCTGTATCTTGAGATAGATCATTTAGATTGGATATGGCTTCACTCAATTCTGTTATATTTTTAGAAGTATCCTCAGAGCCTTTAGCTATCTCATTGACGCTTATAGCAATATTCTCAACAGAGGTAGTAGTATCTTCTATAACTTGAGATAAATTTCTAGTATTGTTGGCTAAAACGTCTGAATGCTGTTTGATTCCTTCAGACATCTTTATACTATTTTTTACTATAGCATTTAAGGAATCATTAATATTTGTTAAGTTTTTAGCCTCTTTTATCTCCTTGATTTTAGAATAATCTCCTTTGGCTATTCTATCCATATCCATATGTAATTTATTTAAGGATTTAACAACTAGCGTATTAAATACTATATATAAAATTACACCAATTATTACTGTATTGACAATAGCTGAAATCAATATAGCAAATTGTGGGCTTAATTTTAAATCTATTTCTATAGTTTTGAATATAAAGTTAGATATAATGATACTTAAAAAAACTATTATGAAAGTTATGATTAGGAATTTAGATTTAATTTTATTAAACCCTTTCTTTTTAGTATTATTTTTAGACACAATAATCCCCCTTTACCAAATTAATATAACATATATATATAATACTACATATTTAGATTAATGTTAATATTAAAAGGTAGTTTTGAAGCTAATAGCCTATATTTCTCTATATTTTTTTCAAAAAATCTATAGAAAACTCCAATGGTATAGAAATTTTTAATAATAAAAAATATATTTTATAAAATTAAAAGCTAAAAAAAACCATGAGAAAACATCAGATAAAGGCAGGATTATGGTAAAAAAAGCAGAACATATGTATATTATGTCAATAATAAAAACTTTGTGTTTTAAAAATTAGTATGGTATTATTAAGTCGAGTATCTAATATTATTATCAGGTGATTTTATGCTAGGAAGAGAATATTTAGAAGCAAAGATAAATGAATATACTTTGTTAAATTATCATGTATTGGAAAGTATGGCAGATTGGGTTAGGGTAGTTGATTATGATGGAAATATATTATATGCAAATAAAGCTATGAAAGAATCTTTGGGGGAAGATATAATAGGGATGAAATGTTATAAAGCCTATGGCAAAGATGAACCCTGTGGATTTTGTATTTCTAGAAGGAGTATGGAAACTAAGGAGACTATTCAAAAAGAAGAGATTATTAATGGAAGATATTTTTCGGTTAAAAGTTCTCCAATATTAGATGGTAATGGAGATGCTATAGCTGCTGTGGAGGTATTTAGAGATGTAACTAGGGAAAGGAAATTGGAGTTAGAGCTTATAGAAAAAAATAAAAAAATGAGTAAGGATTTATTATTTGCTAAAAGACTCCAGCGAAAGATATTGCCTAAAAAAGGTATATATAGTACCTTAAAGATAGATCATCTCTATAAACCATGTGAAATGTTAAGTGGAGATATGTTTGATATATATTTTATAGATGATGAAAATATAGGAATATATATATGTGATGTGGTTGGTCATGGAGTTACCGCATCTATGATGACCATGTTCGTAAGGCAAACCATGAGATCTATAAAAGATGATATTTTGAGTCCATCAGCTACTTTAACAGAACTACACAAAAGGTTTGTAGCTTTAAATCTAGGTGCAGATAAATATTTTACTATATTTTATGGAATATATAATACCAAGAATAAACAATTAAAGTATTCTAATGCAGGTCACAATTGCATTCCTATTAGATTTAATACCGATCAATTTACATTGCTTAAGACAAAGGGGTTTCCCATATCTTTAATATTAAATGAAATATATTATGATGAAAATGATATTTTATTAAATAAAGGAGATAAGATTTTATTCTACACTGATGGTATAACAGAGGTAAAAAACATAGATGGAGATGAGTTTGGAGTAGAGAGGGTAATAGATGTTATAAAAATGGGAGAAACTCAGTTATTAGATAGAATAATCAGGGAAGTAGAAAAATACAAATGGGGAGAACAAGAGGATGACTATGCTATGGTTCTTATGGAGGTCCTTGGTTAATATTAGCACTTCGGGAATAATCCGAAGTGCTTTAGTATATAAGGATTATTTAATGTTATAATAATATTTGAATTATAAATATTGTGGGAGGGTAATATTATGGATAATATTAGATTTGATTATTCTAACAGTTTTATTAAGGAACATGAAATGGATTATTTGGAGCCTTTTATAATTGCTTCACATAATCTATTACATGAAAAGAAGGGCCCTGGCAAGGAATATACTGGATGGGTTGATTTACCTAAGGATTATGATAAAGAGGAATTTATACGAATTCAAGAAACATCTAAAAAGATTAGAGATGATTCTCAAGTGTTTATAGTTATAGGCATAGGAGGTTCTTATTTAGGGGCAAGAGCTTGTATACAAGCTTTAAATCATAATTTTTATAACTATATATCAAAGGACAAAAGAACTGGTCCAGAAATATATTTTGTAGGTAATAATATAAGCAGTAATTATATATTGGATTTATTTGATGTAATAGAAGGAAAAGATATAAGCGTAAATGTTATATCCAAATCTGGAACTACTACTGAACCTGCTTTAATCTTTAGATTATTTAAATCCTATATGGAAGATAAATATGGGAAAGAGGAATCAAAGAAAAGGATATATGTAACCACAGATAGATCCAAGGGTGCCTTGAAGGAATTAGCTGAAAAGGAAGGATATGATACCTTTGTTATACCAGATGATGTAGGAGGTAGATACTCTATATTTACAGCAGTAGGATTACTTCCTATAGCTGTATCAGGAATAGATATAGAAGAAATCATGAAGGGGGCATTGGATGGTAGAGAGGAATATTCCTCAAATAGTTTAAAGAACAATATATGTTATCAATATGCAGCAGCAAGAAATATATTGTATAACAAAGGTAAATATATAGAGATACTTGTAAACTATGAACCTAATCTATACTATCTAATGGAATGGTGGAAGCAATTATATGGAGAATCAGAGGGCAAAGATGGGAAAGGTATATATCCATCATCAGCTAATTTTACCACAGATCTCCATTCTTTAGGTCAGTTAATTCAAGATGGCAGGAGGAATATATTTGAAACTACCATACATGTAGAAGATCCAGGAAGGGATATAAAGATAAAAAAAGAAAAAGATAATCTTGATGGTCTAAATTTTCTATCGGGAAAGAGCATAGATTTTGTAAATAAAAAGGCTTTTGAAGGTACTTTGATGGCTCACACAAAAGGGGGAGTACCTAATTTAGTCATTAGTTTACCTGAGATGAATGAATACTACTTTGGAAAGCTTATATATTTCTTTGAAAAATCTTGTGCCATAAGTGGTTATATCTTGGGGGTTAATCCCTTTGATCAACCAGGAGTAGAAGAGTATAAGAAGAATATGTTTAGATTATTAGGTAAACCTGGATATTAAACTATAGAATAGATTCTACTGAATATGCTAAGGCTTTTCAGTAGAATCTTAGTTTTTGGAGGCTTTTTAATATTTTAAGATGGAAACAAAAATCGTTAATAAAATAACAACCTCTTATTGTATTGTTATGAAAATTTTGATAATATATGGTTAAGATAATCTAAATATTGAAAAATAAGGGAGGGTGAAAGATGAAATTTGAGTATTTACTATTTGATAGAAAGGGAAACATAGGCATACTATACATAAATAGACCAGATGCTTTAAATGCATTAAATTCACAGGTTTTAGAGGAATTAGATAGGGCTGTAGATAGAATAATAGAAGATAAAGATATACATATACTTATTATAACAGGAAAAGGACGAGCCTTTGTAGCTGGAGCTGATATTGGGGAAATGAAGGATATGGATATACTTGAAGCTAGAAGGTTTGCAGATAAAGGCCACAAGCTCTTTAGAAAGATAGAGCTGATGGAGAAACCTGTAATAGCTGCGGTAAATGGATTTGCCCTAGGAGGGGGCTGTGAATTATCCATGTGTTGTGATATTAGAATAGCCTCTGATAAAGCTAAATTTGGACAACCAGAAGTAGGACTAGGTATAATACCAGGCTTTGCAGGGACCCAAAGACTAGCTCGAATTGTAGGCATAGGAAGAGCTAAAGAATTGATATTTACATCAGATATGATAGATGCTGAAAAGGCCTATGAAATCGGACTGGTAAATAGGGTTGTTCCAGCAGAAGATTTAATGGAAGAAGCAATAGATATGGCTGAAAGGATTGGTTCTAATGGACAAATTGCAGTAAGGTTTGCAAAGACAGCTATAAATGAAGGAATGGAAACTAATATGGAAGTGGGAATGGCCATTGAAAAGGATTTGTTTGGATTATGTTTTGCTACAGAAGATCAAAGGGAAGGTATGGAAGCTTTTTTAGAGAAACGTAAACCAAATTATAAATTAAAATAATATTTGGAGGTGTTCATGTGAAAAAAATTGGTATATTGGGTAGGGGAACTATGGCTTCAGGTATAGTTCAGATATTTGCCCAAAAGGATTATGATGTGATAATGTGGGTTAGGAATGTAGATCCCTCTGAGCCAAGAGGAAGCTTAAAGATTGTAGACAAAAACTTAGATAGGCTAGTTAAAAAAGAAAAGATAACCCAAGAAGATAAAGAATCCATATTAGGTAAAGTAGACATAACAACGGAATACAAAGATTTAAAGGATTGTGATTTAATCGTTGAAGCGATAGCTGAGGATATGGATTTAAAAAAAGAGGCGTTTAAAAAGCTAGATGAATTGGTGAAAGAAGATGCAATACTAGCTACGAATACTT
>Ga0208938_1000227_pt1 | contig 49436 bp, 41 predicted proteins | sample AD_UKC125_MetaG_FD_184434 | JGI IMG/M metagenome (GOLD analysis project Ga0208938, IMG submission 184434) | Active sludge microbial communities of municipal wastewater-treating anaerobic digesters from USA - AD_UKC125_MetaG (SPAdes) (version 2) | ecosystem: Engineered > Bioreactor > Anaerobic >... | reverse complement strand
GCAAAAGGAATGCGACTGGATCGCCAATGAACTCAACACACGCCCGAGGAAACGACATGGCTTTAGAACCCCCGCGGAGATCTATCATGCGTCCTGAGACTTGTTGCACTTCAACGTTGAGTCTACGACCGCAGAAAATGTGATCATCATTAGCCGGTCATTTATTCCCGAATGCCGCCGCTCGAACGGCCATCGCTTCGCTCCATTTCCTTCGGTTGATCAACGTCTCGACAACATCATCGTACCGATTCGAAGCGGTGGCTACCCGCCAGCCGATTTACAGCAGTTTGGGTACTCAATCAACAAGTTGTTGCGATGTCGATCTTTTTTCGTTGGCGGCAAGTTACGTTTGGGTACCCAATTTCTTGATTTCTAGTAATCCCGCCATCGCAAAATGGACAAGGTGCCTCTTCAGTTCATCAGCCGGCTGCATCAGCAACGCCTGAAATGGACTTGGCATTTCGCGGTCAATGACAAGCATCATCAAGATGGGCGCGATGACGCTCAGGACACACCGAAGAAGTGCGGGATCATTCGCAGCGAACCCGGTCATTTCTGCCAGAATCTCTGCCATTAATTTGAATCGCGGCATTACGCCGTCTTTGACCAATGCCGCGAAGTGATCCGACGGTGCCATCATTTCCCGTGCTAAAACCCGCCCGTGCCAGCTGCGCTCACCGTGCAATCCGTCGACAATCATGCCGATTGCCGCGGCCAGTTTTTCCGCGCCTGAGCAACGACGGGCGCGTATGTCAGTCAGGCGCTCGAGGTTGATCATCTGCCCGTACCCTTCGAGGAGTACTGCTTGATACAGCCCGTCGCGCCCGCCAAAGTGGTAGCTGATCGCGGCGAGATCGGTGCCAGCCGCCTCGCAGATATCCTTGTTGGGCGTTCCGGCGTAACCGCCACGGGCAAAGAGCCGCCCAGCCGCCTCCAGTAGCCGAGCGCGTGTAACGTCGCCGTGAGCGCGCGAGACTCTTTTTCGCTCAACCATGAACTTCCCCAGTAGCGATTCAATCAATGGGTTGATTTTAGCATTGTTGAAATTCAAATCGAATTAGAATAGAATCGTTGCGACACGCTTTCTGGAGGCTAAAAATGAACCGAAAAGTCATTGCCTGGAGCGCACTGGCGCTGGCGCTTCTTGCCGTAGGTTGGGGTGGCTGGCGGTGGAGCACCGCACCAGAGCAAGAGGGAGACATAATCCTGCTGGGCAACGTCGACATCCGGCAGATTGCACTGGCGTTTCAGGACAGCGAGCGCATCGTCGAGATGCGCGCGGAGGAGGGAAACAAGGTTAAGGCAGGGCAAGTGCTGGCGGTTCTGGACGCCCGCACACTGGAACACCAGGCTGCGCAAGCTCAGGCCCAAGTCGATGTTTACAAAAAGACTCTGCTCCGCCTGCGCAATGGTTCTCGCCCTGAGGAAATCGCGCAGGCGCAGGCACGCGCCGATGCTGCCGATGCCGAGGCCAAGCTCGCCGAGGAAGATTTCAAACGTATGCGGGCGATCACCGAGGAAACGCAAGGCCGAGGCGTTAGTCGCCAAGACGTGGACCGCGCAGCGAGCGCGATGAGGGCGGCCCGCGCCAAAGCAAAAGATCAAGCCCAGGCGCTACGCTTAACCAAGCTCGGGCCGCGAAGCGAGGATATTGAACAAGCCGCCGCGCAGCTAAAGGCCGCCGAAGAATCGCTCGCACTGTTACAGCACCGCATCTCATTGTCAGAACTCAAATCACCAAGCGACGCTATCGTGCGTTCAAGGCTTGCGGAACCTGGGGACATGGCCTCTCCTCAAAGACCCGTTTATGCACTGGCCCTGGTTCAGCCTAAATGGATTCGAGCCTATGTGAATGAAGTTCAGCTTGCCCGTGTCCACCCGGGCATGGCGGCGAAAGTGAGCGTTGATGGACTCGCGGGCGCATCCTTGCCCGGAGAGATTGGCTATATTTCCTCTGTCGCCGAATTCACGCCGAAACAAGTCCAAACAGAAGAACTGCGGACAAGCCTGGTCTACGAAATACGGGTCCTGGTGAAAGATCCAGAGGATCGCTTGCGCCTCGGGATGCCCGCCACGGTGCGTTTGACCTTCTAAAACACGATAACGAGCCAAGGCATCGCATGTCCCGGATTGAACTCACCGTCGAGGCAACAGACGTCGTCAAGCGGTTCAAGGGGGCGAATGGCGGACCGGCATTGAACACGATTTCCATTGCGATTCCCAAAGGCCAATTGACCGCGCTTGTCGGACCTGACGGTGCCGGTAAGACCACGCTGATTCGGTTGATCGCGGGACTGATGAAACCCGATTCCGGGATGCTTCGGACGCTCGGAATCGATGTCGCCAGCAACCCTCAAGCAGTACAGGATCTCATCAGCTACATGCCTCAAAAATTCGGTCTGTACGAAGATTTGAGCGTGATGGAGAACCTCAATCTTTATGCCGACCTGCATGGCGTTTCCATGGATGAACGTAAGGAGCGCTTTAATCGTATGCTGGCCATGACCGACATGGCGGCGTTCACCGGTCGTCTGGCGGGAAATTTGTCCGGTGGCATGAAACAAAAGCTGGGACTCGCCTGCACCCTGGTACGTTCCCCAAGGCTCTTGCTTCTCGATGAGCCAACGGTGGGCGTCGACCCGCTCTCCCGACGTGAACTCTGGCGCATCGTGCAACAACTGGTCGAAGAAGAAGGACTGCCGGTCGTTGTCAGCACGGCGTATTTGGATGAGGCCGAACGCTGCGCTCACGTCATTGTGATGACCGAAGGGAAAATACTCGCCGAAGGAACACCGGCGGACCTGTGCGGATTGGCGAAAGAACGTTGTTTCATCGCCTACCCCCCCACAGGTGTTCTGGCGCGGACACTGCAAGCCTGTCTGATTGATGACCGAGCCAATGTCCTGGACGCAGTTCCAGAAAGCGGTGCCGTGCGCTTTATTCGTGCCAAGGACACCCAAACCAGCGACCTGGACTCAGCGCTACAGGGAGTGCGTTGCGAAGCGACGCCAGCGCGGCTTGAAGATGGCGTGATGACGCTGCTGCGGGAGAAAAACGCTCAAATCAATTTCGTCCAGCCGCGCAGGCAACAGAATTTGCAAGCAAGAGCAGGCGCAGGATCGGATAGCGCTGAATTGATCCAGGTGCGTGACCTGGTACGCTGGTTTGGTGAATTTACCGCTGTCGCCAGCACCTCATTCAGTGTGCGTCGTGGTGAAATATTCGGTCTGCTCGGGCCGAATGGCGCAGGCAAGACAACCACTTTTCGGATGCTCTGTGGCCTGCTGCCGGCGACAAGCGGTTTCCTCGAAGTTGCGGGTTTCAACTTGAGAACCGCCAGGGCAGCGGCACGCGCCCGCATCGGCTACGTGTCACAAAAATTCGCGTTGTACGAAAATCTCTCGGTCGTCGAAAACCTCACATTCTTCGGCGGCGCCTATGGGCTGGACGGGTCTGAGCTGAAGTCCCGCATAGACCACGCGCTCAACGAATTCGAACTCCAAACGAAGAAAGACGAGCGTAGCGGCAACCTTCCCGGAGGCTTCAAACAGCGCCTGGCGATGGCCACCGCCTTGATCCATCGCCCGGAAATCCTTTTTCTTGACGAACCGACGAGCGGCATCGACCCGTTGGCCCGGCGAGCCTTTTGGCGACGTATCACGACGCTTGCGGCGGAGGGGACAACCATCATTGTGACAACGCATTTCATGGAAGAAGCGGAGTATTGCGACCGCATCGTCATTCAGGATGCGGGACGCCTGTTGGCATTGGGCACGCCTCATGAAGTACGCACCCAGGCATCTGGTGCCGCGAACATGAACGATGCGTTCCTTGCCATCATCGAGAAGGGGCGTCAAAACCGCCAAGCGAGCGCCATGCCCGTGGATGCCTCGATATGAAACAACCAATGAACGCGCCTGCTCGCCTTGCCGGGCAGTTCATCCGACGCCTCCGGGCCTTGGTCATCAAAGAGTTTCGGCAATTGCTCCGCGACAAGAGCAATCTGGCAATCGGTATCTTCCTGCCCATCTTGCTCATCCTGCTCTTCGGCTATGGCCTTTCATTGGATATTCGGCATGCGCCGGTAGTCATCGTGCTCGAGGACGGGTCGCCGACCGCACGGGATGTGGTTGCCGGTTTGCGCGGCTCCGACTACATCGCGCCGCGCTATGTCACCACGATGGCTGAAGCCGAGTCTCTGATGCGCGAACGCCAAGTCGATGGCATCGTGCGCATTCCCGCGAACTTCTCGCGCCAACTGGCTCAGGGGCGCGGGAGCATCCAATTGGTGCTCCATGGTACCGATGCGGCAACGGCGGCCAGCCTGCGCGGGTACGTCGCGGCAGCGATCAATGGCTGGAATAAACATCGCCAAGACACCTCGGGGCGAATGAGCGCCGTTCCCGGTATTGAGGTGCTTAGCCGCTTGTGGTTTAACTCGGCCAATTCGAGCACCTGGTATCTGGTGCCGGGGCTGATCGTTCTCATCATGACCCTCGTCGGCGGATTTCTCACCTCGATGCTGATTGCCCGAGAGTGGGAGCGCGGCACGATGGAAGCCTTGTTCGTCACACCCGTTCATACTTTTGAAATCCTGCTCGCCAAGATCATTCCGTACTTCACCGTTGGCATGCTCGGACTGACGCTCTGCCTGGTCGCCGCACGGGTTCTTTTCCACGTACCGCTCAACGGATCGCTTTGGGTATTCATGGTCAGTTCGATGCTGTACCTGATGGTTGCCCTGAGTCTGGGCTTGCTCATTTCAGCCGCCGCCCGTAACCAGTTTTTGGCCAGCCAGATCGCCATCGTCACCACATTCCTGCCGGCGCTCATGCTTTCCGGCTTCCTCTTTGACCTCCAAAACGTACCCACGGGAATCCAGAAAGTCGCTTCGATTCTGCCGGCAACTTATTACGTCGAGTTGGCCCGGATGAGTTTCCTGGCCGGCGACAACATCCATCTGATCGTTCGCGACTGGACAATCCTCGTCGTGCAATTTGCTGTGCTCATCACGGGAGCGCGCTTACGAACACAAAAGACATTGGATCGATGATGCCCCTGTTCGCTGCCCTCAATGGCTCGCTGCGCCGCATGGTCTTCCTGTTTCGCAAGGAGGTGTGGGCGATTCTGAAGGATCCCGCCATCCGCGTGGTGCTCGTGGTACCGATTGTGATTCAATCGCTGATGTTTGGTTACGCGGCCACCTATGACCTCAACCATGTCCGGTATGCGGTACTGAACGAGAGTCACGGTACTGCCTCAAGCAATCTGCTGGCCCGTCTGGACGGATCAGGTGTTTTCAAGCGCTCGGCCAACCTCCGCAATGCGACGGATATCGCACACAGCATTGATAACGGCGATGCCCTTCTGGTGCTGCACTTTGCGTCGGATTTCGATGCCCAATTGACCTCGACGGGTAGCGCACCGCTCCAACTCATTCTTGACGGACGCAACTCAACGACGGCCAACATGGCCGCCGACCATCTGAGCACCCTCGTCAATGAGTTCAACGCCTCCCTCCGCAACGCGGTTCGACCGCCGGTCAATCTGGAGATCAGAGCCTGGTTCAATCCGAATTTGGAGTCGCGCTGGAACATCGTACCGGCTCTGATTGCCTCGCTGAGCATGATGCAAACGCTGCTACTCGCCGCCTTGTCGGTGGCCCGCGAGCGCGAGCAAGGTACATTCGATCAACTGTTGGTGACGCCGCTACGCCCCATGGAAATTCTGGTGGGCAAGGCGCTGCCGGCGATCGTCATCGGACTTATGCAGGCCAGCATCGTCTTTTGCGTGGCTTTGTTCTGGTTCCGCATCCCCTTCCATGGATCGCCGGTGCTGCTCTATGCCGGGCTCGTCGCCTTCACCACGGCCTGCGTCGGCATCGGTTTGTCTATTTCGGCACTGTCGTTGAACATGCACCAAGCGATGGTTTACGCCTTCGTTCTGCTCATGCCACTGATGCTGCTGTCCGGGCTGGTAACCCCCGTTGGGAACATGCCGCCCGCACTACAGGTTCTGACCTACGCCAATCCGTTGCGTTTTGCGATTGATCTGGTTCGTCGGGTTTATCTGGAGGGCGCCGGATGGCAGGACATCGCGGTGGATTTTGTCCCGATGCTGGTCATCGCCGCGCTAACGCTTCCCGTTGCCGCATGGCTGTTCCGAAATCGGCTGACATGAGAGGAATGCAATGACCATGACTGTTATCTTTGGCCGAGCGCGCACACCTGTTTTTCTGTGCGCTGCCTTCGTACTGTCGGCATGTTCCGCCGTCGGCCCAAACCATCAGCCCCCTGCGGTCAAGGCGCCGCCGGACTGGTCGGCATGGACGAGCGCCAGCCGCGAACTTCCGCGAGCCGCCGGGACGAAGGGCGCACCGGAGCGCACATGGTGGCGTGCGTTCCAGGATCCGATACTCGATCAACTGCAAGTCCGGCTGCGGGAAGAAAATCCGGACCTGAAGACAGCGATGCTCCACTATGAGCAGGCGCGTTCGCAGCGCAACCTGACCGTCGGGCGGCAGTATCCGGATCTGAAACTGCAAGGGAGCGCGGCACGCCAGCGGCAGAGCGAGTACGCCGCCGGGGATCGCATTCTCGATACCATCGCCCCCAACAGCCGTGATTCGATTGCCAAGTCACTTTCGGAACCCTACGTGTCTTATCAGGGGGGAGTCGATGCCTCTTGGGAAATTGATTTGTGGGGACGGATTCGCCGGGCCGTGGAAGGCGCGGAGGCGGAGGTTGCGGCATCCGCGGCCCTGCTCGATCAAACCAGACTCTTGATTGCGAGCGACCTTGCTCAGGCTTATGTCGATCTACGCACCACGCAGCGCCTGTTGAAGCTGACGCGCGACGATATCGTTACCTTGCGTGAGCGGACAGCCCTGATGAAATCCAGGCATAAGCATGGACTCGGCAACGACCTGGATGTCGAAAGGCAAAAAGCGCAGTTGGCGGACCTCGAGGCGCAGATTCCGCCCCTGCTTGAGCAGGAAGCCCAGGCCAAAAACAGCATTTGCGCTTTACTGGGGCTACATCCAGGCGAACTGACCCTGGAACTCGGCGCTGAACGCGCCTCAACATCGACCCCCTTGCCCGAATACAAACTTGGCCTCCCCTCGGATCTGGCCGGTCGGCGACCAGACATCCGCACGGCGGAAGCGCGACTCCATCAGGCAACGGCGGCCATCGGCGAAGCCCAGGCCCAGTTGTATCCGAGCATTCGCCTGGGCGCTCGCGCCGGGTTTGATTCCTACACGGCGGGCCACTTTGGCGACTGGGGAAGTCGGGCGTGGTCCATAGGACCGACCTTGGATCTTCCCGTATTTGATGGTGGACGCCGTCGAGCCACTGTCACCCTCCGCGAATTGCGCCAGCAGGAAGCTGCCGTCGAGTTTCAGCGTATCGTGCTGAAAGCCTGGCAGGAGATCGATGACGCATTGACCGCCTACGCCGCCGAACAGGAACGGCAGCAGCGGCTTCTCGCCAAGGCACGAAGCAGCGCGGACGTCTATCAACTGGCTCAAGCAAGGGAACGCGCCGGGCTGGCCGACTTCCTCAACGTGATCGACGCCCAGCGGGCCGATATCCAGGCACGACGCGACGTCGTCGCCAGCCAAGGGCGCACGCAACTTCGCTACATAGCCATTTACCGTGCTTTGGGCGGAGGCATGGCGGAGGCATCGAATTGAGCGCCGAGAGAACAAACGCAACAAACGCGCCACATTACGAATCGCCGCCCCGATTGCCCGGTATGAGAATGAAAACAGCGCCTTGACAGTCTACAGCCGGGGCGCCGCCGTTAGTTGGCGCGCCAAACCCTTGCTGGCTTCCCGATACGACAGCCCCGAAAGCCGCTCCCGATGCGCCGCCAGAAACTGCCTTACCGCCGTCGGATCGCTCCTGGCGTATTGCCGTAACGCCCAACCGATGGCCTTGCGGATGAAGAATTCGTTTTCCGGCGCGCAACGGAGGCAATAGTCGAACAGCCGTTGTCGGTCGGTTTGCGCCTTGCTCGCCAACTGATGCAGCAGCGCAACGCGACGCAGCCACATCTGCGGCGCGACGATCAATTGATCCATTCGCAAGCGCAGGCGCGGCTCGCGCAGGACGAGAGCGCCAATGATCACCGCCAGGCCGTCGACGGTGTCCCACCACGATTTGCTCAAAACCAGTCCCTCGAGGGCGGGCAGATCGTCCACCGTCAATTCGCCGGCTTGGCGACGCAGCCAATCGACGGCGACATACTGATACTCGCGCGCCGGCAGCACCCAGAGTGCCTGTGCCGTCGCCAACGGCCGTTCATTGGCGAATTGGCGAAAAAACTGGCGAAACAAGGGCGCCGTCGCTCGCCGGCGTTGCGGAGTCCGCACGCCAAGGAAAACGAACTGCCCTTTCATGTAAGCCGACATCGCCTCCGCCTTGTCGGCATCGGCCAACGGCGACAACCGTTCCTGGACCGCCGAAACCAAGTCGCTCATGACCGTTCGACGGCAAAATCCAGCGCATCGTCGAGCCGGTCGTTACCCCAGAACATCTCGTCGCCGACCACGAACGTCGGCGCCCCGAAAAGACCGTTGCGCCGGGCCTCTTCGGTTTGCCGGCGCAAGCGGCTCTTGTTGCTGTCGGAAAGCGCCGCCGCCAAAATCTCTTCGGCGGGCAAGGCCATGGCCGACAGTACGTCGCCAACCGCCGCCGGCGAGTCGATCTCCCGGTCGTCGGCGAAGTTGCGCAACATGACGCGCCGGCTGAACTCGCCGATCCATGGCGCCCTGGCGCCAAGGGACGCCACGCGCAGCGGCAGTATCGCGGAACGCGGAAAAGTTGTCGGCCGGGTCCACGGCAGCCCGTACTTTCGACAAAGGCGCGCCATGTCGCGCCAGACATACGCGCCCTTTTCCTTTTGCAGCACGAAAGGCGAGGTTTGCCAGCCGAACGCGCGGAAGATCGGCGCGAGAAGGAAAGGCCGCCACAGCACGTCCACACCGCGCGCCGCCGCCAGCGCCTCGATACGCATCACGCTCAGATAGCTGTAATTGCTACCGAATTCAAACCAGAATTCGAGGGTGGGCCGACGATGCTCGACCATCGACGACGGGTCCGGATCGGCGCCGGCGAGCGGAGCGGTCAACGGATGAATTCCCGGCTGATCTCGCGGAAAAGCGCGCTACCCGCCTGGCGCAGCCATTCAAAAACCACCATTTCCCGCGACACCACGTCGGCGCCGTGGCGGCGCATCCGTTCCAGCGCCAACGCCTTGTCGCTGGGGCGGCGCGAGCCGACGGCCTCGTCGACGACGAACACCTGTCGTCCGGCGGCCAGCAAATCAAGCACCGTCTGTTGCACGCAAACGTGCGCTTCGGTACCGGCGACGATGAATTGCCGTCGTTCGCCACCCGCCATCTTGAAAAGCGCGCCGTCGGCAAGCGCCGAAAAATGGATTTTTTCGAGCAGGCAGCCGTCGGGAAGCCGTTCGCGCAGGGCGGGCAGCGTCGGTCCCAGGCCACGCGGGTATTGCTCGGTACAAATCACCGGCACGCCCAATCGCTGCGCCACCCGCGTCAACCACAGGCTGGCGTCCAGCACCTGTTCGGCGTCGTGGATCGCCGGTTGCAGGCGCTCCTGCAAATCGACGAGCAACAATACGGAATGATCGATACGCATCAACATCGGCTTTTCTCCCAAGGAAGCGCGCGCCGGAAGAGTCATCCACCCACTCGGGTGGCCGCTGTCGACGGCGGGAACACTGTCGGCAGCGATGTTAATATGCGCGACACGGGTCGCCAAGCACCGAAACGTCGCCCGGGCCAGACCGACGAGGTCGGTCGCCGGGCGTAAGGATCGAAACCCCACGACCGACTTTCGGCAGGCCGCTCCCGTCAAAATTCAACTCGGCAACCGCCATATTCCGGCAGGAGAATTTCGCCAATGATCACAACCGTGCCTCGCGCAGCGCTATTTGTCCTGGCCGTGCTGTCGCTCGGCCTCCCCGGCTGCGGCGAAAAATCCGACGGCCGCTCAGCGGCAAGAACCGACGCGACCACCCATGGGAAAGCCATCGACGACACGCCGACCACCGCCTCGCCGCTGGCCAAGGCCGCCATCCGGGGCGATCTGGCGCAGATCAAACTTCTTCTCGAAGGCGGCGCCGACATCAACGTTACCGATGCGCTCGGCAGAACGCCGCTACACATGGCGGCGTTCTATGGTCGAACCAAAGCCTCGGAGTTACTGATAGACAGCGGCGCGGCGATCAACGCCAAGGATCGCATCGGCATGACGCCGCTGCACGCGGCGGTTCTCGCCGGCGGACGCCAGGAGGTGGAACTGTTGCTGGAAAAGAAAGCCGACGTCAACGCGCCGTCGGAGGTTGGACAGACCGCGCTGCATCTGGCGGCGGCCACCGGCCAGCCGAAAGTCGCGCGTAGCCTCATCGAGCACGGCGCCGATCCTCGCGGCAAGGACAGCGACGGTAACACGCCGCTGTTCTACGCCACCCGAAACCAGCATCCGGTAACCACGGAATTCCTGCAACAGTATGTGCCGAAAACAACGGGCACGCCGGTACTGCCGGGCAAATAAGGGCGGTTCGCGCGCGGCTCGAAACGTCTGTTCCGGTCAACCGGCCACCAAGGCGCGGGTCGCCTGCCGAACGTGAGGGTTCGGCGCGAAAAATCGGGACGCGAGCGTTTTTTCCCCGTGTTTCAAGCGAATCGTGGTTTTATTCATTCCGGAATGACGGCAATGAATGCGCCGCTTTCCCGCTTCTCGCCACGGGCGCGGCCCGCTCCGACAGGCTGCTAGAATGGCGACTTTCAAACGATAGGCTGCCCGCCAATGGCGCAATTGCCTGCCAATCCGCCGCCCAACGCGACACCGCCGACGCGACCGACGCGACTGCCGCTTTATCTGGCGCTCGCCTATCTGGTGCTGATCGTCTACGCCAGCCTGTACCCGCTCGCCAACTGGCGCGATCTCGGCATTTCGCCACTGGCCTATCTCGACGCGGCCTGGCCGCGTTACTGGACGGCTTTCGATCTTTGGACAAACATCGCCGCCTACGTGCCGCTCGGTTTCCTGCTGGCACTGGCGTTGCGCGGACTACCCGGCCGTTGGCCGGCGGCCGTGCTCGCGCTGCTGCTTGGCGGCTTGTTGAGTTTCTGCATGGAGTGCTTGCAGACATGGCTGCCTTCCCGGGTGCCGTCGAATGTCGACCTGGGTTGCAATACCCTGGGCGCGGCCATCGGCGCCGTGTTGGCGGCATGGAACGGCAAGCATATTTACTGGCGCCTCAATCAATTACAGCAGGAATTGCTGGCCCCGATTCCCTATGTCGACCTTGGGCTGGTGCTTCTCGGCACCTGGCTGTTGACGCAACTGTCGCCGGAAACCTTGCTCTTCGGCGCCGGCGATCTGCGCAGCGTCTTCGGTCTGACCCCCGCCGTGCCCTACGCCGCGCCGTCGTTCTTCGTGCTGGAAACCGGCGTCATCGTCTGCAACACCATCGCCATCGGCCTGTTCGCGCGCACGCTGCTATCCGAGCGCGCGTCGCCGCACCTGATCCTCGGGGTGTTCCTGGTGCTGGCGCTGGCGATCCGTGCCTTTGGCGCCGCCGTGCTGGTCACGCCACACGATGCCCTGTCCTGGCTGACGCCAGGCGCGCGCCTTGGTCTGCTGCTCGGTAGCGTGCTGCTCTGGTTGATGCTGCTGCTGCCCGCCCCGTTGCGCGTCGCACTGGCCGGCGTCGCGCTGATGGGTGGCACCACGCTGGTCAATCTGGCGCCACCGAATCCTTACTCGGACGCCGCGCTGGCCACTTGGCGACAAGGGCATTTCCTCAATTTCAACGGTTTGACCCGCTGGGTGGCCAGTTTATGGCCTTTCGTCGCCCTGCCCTACCTGACAGCGCTCGGACGGCGCTTGTAAGCCGTCGCCGCTGCGCTGGTCCGGGATCGGACAGATCCCTGCGCAGCGGCGGAAGCGGCCGACGCATCGGTCAACTTGCATTCAAAAAGCCGTCATCACAGTCGGCGACGCGCGCGCAAGCGCTCTTCCCACAGCGCCAGCGGCGGCGCCCGCCGTTCGCCATCCCTCGCCAACGACGTGTCGAGACGGTCGAGAAGCGCGATGTCGTCGGCACTCAGTTCCTGCGGGAAAATACTCTCCAGATGCACCAGCAGATCGCCGGCGACAGCCTTGCGATTGCCTGGAAAACCCTGGCCGGCGAGTCGATGGGGAACGGTTTGCCGCGACAAGGGCGGCAATTCGAGTTTCGTCGTTCCCCGCAGGGTCGGCACATCGAAACGACCGCCGCCAAGGAGGCGGAAAATGCTCACCGGCACGTGGCAATGCAGATCCCGGCCGTCGAGAACGAACAACGGGTGATCGGCGAAATGGATTTCAAGGTAAAGATCGCCGGCACCCGCCGCCTCTTCACGCGGCGGCGCCTGCCCGGCCAGCCGCAGCTTCTCGCCGGCCAGCACGCCGGGCGGCACGGTCACCATCAAAATCCGCGACTCCCGCCGCACACCGCTGGACACGCAGCGCGGACAAGGGCTGACGCGCAGATAACCGCGCCCGGCGCAACCGCTGCAAACCGCCGTGCGCCCGCCCTGGCGAGCGATTCGGCCGCAACCGCTGCAGGTGTCGCAGGGAACGGATCGATCATGCTCGATCTTCCCGCTGCCCTGGCAATCGGTGCAAGTAACGGCGTGCGTCAAGGTCACATTTTTCTGGCAACCGAACGCGGCGTCTTCGAGAGTCAGCGTCAGCGCCAGCGTCAGATCGTCGACATTGGCCGACGCGGTCGTGGTTTCGCTGGTTGGTGCCTGTCGCCAAGCCGCCAAAACTTGCGGATCGAGCAGGGCTTCATAGGCGGCGTGCAGCCGCCTGAACTGGCTTTCGGCATGCATCGAAGGGTTGCGGTCGGGATGCCACTGCATGGCCAGACGGCGATATGCCCGCTTGATTTCCGGCAGCGACGCCTGTCGGCGCACGCCCAGGATAATGAAAGGATCCTCGCTGCTGATCATTTGTCCATCCGGGTAAAAACCACCGTCGCGCGGCGCGACGACGAGCGAGCCGTGCCGACCGGCGGCATTCTACCGGAGCCGCATCGAAGTTGGCGGCTGGGCGAACGACAATCGGCGCGTGTTCAGCCGACGGGTTGAAAAAGCGGACTGCCGGCGTGGTAACACCGGCATCGATTCCGCCCGTCGTCCTTGGCGCGATAAAGGGCCGCGTCGGCATACTTGACTATCGATTCGGCGCGCTGACCGGAAAGGGGAATATGCGCCGCCACGCCGATGCTGATGCTGAGTGTGCGGCCAGGCAACGCCGTCCCATAGGTAACCGCCAACGCGTGGACACGGGCGCGCAACCGTTCGGCGATGCCGCTGGCGGTGTTTTCGTCGGCACCGGGAAGTAAGACGGCGAACTCCTCGCCGCCGTAACGGAAAACCAGATCCCCGGGAACCTGGCGCAGCCCTTGTTGAATGGTCTGCGCCACCAGCTTCAGGCACTCATCGCCTTTTTGATGTCCGTGCGCATCGTTGTAAACCTTGAAGAAATCGACATCGATCATCAACACGCCAAGGCTCGTTGCCGCCGCCTGCGCTTTCTGGAACATGTCGGCCAGGGCATGATCGAAGCGGCGCCGGTTGCCGACGCCAGTGAGAGCGTCACGATAGGCGTCGTCGAGAAACTGGCTGGATTGCACGCGCAGCCGACGCTCCCGCCGTACCGCGGCGGTCATGTCCTGCACTTGAACCAGGCACGCCACCCGCGGATGCCTGAGCGCGGTGATCTGGATCAACTGCTGCATGCGATCCGGTTTGCCGCGTGCCGGCTTGGAATAGAGCGGCAGCAGCGGGCGGTTGAGGCCAGGGGTGAGCATGGAGGACAAATGCGAACGAATGGCCTGCCGGATACCAGTGTCCAGCCGACTGCCGACCAGATCCGGAAACAGCTCGACGAGCGCACGGCCGACGAACTCGCCGGGGTCATTCTCGAGATGGTTGGCGAACCAGCGATTCCAGAACAGCAGCTTGCCCTCCCGGTCGAACAGGAGGACCCCGACCTGCAACGCGTCGAGAAAAGGCAACTCCAACGATCCGTCGGCGGTCACGCCATCCCCTGCCTGATCAGGAATTGATCCACGTGCGCCAAAAGGTTGCTCAACGAACTGACACTGAGCAGGAACATCAAGTTACCCTTGATGTGCTGCTGGCGCAGGGTGAGATCGATCTCCAGCACCAGGATCACATCGCGGGAGTTGTTGCCGAAGGCGGCGATGGAGTCGCTGTCGCCAAAGTGATGCACCGGCAGGCCACCGTGAAATTCCACATCGAAGAGATCGGCCAGCGCGCTGATACAGGCATTGAGGATGATGTTGCCGACTTCGCACATCGCTTCCTGCTCGAATTCCGCCAGTTCCTCGGGACTCAGACTGGCTTCCAGCATGTTGCCGATGATCGCCAGGGCGTTGCGCTCGGGAAAGATGAGCATCGAACGCGCGTCGAAGGGCCCCGAAAAATCGACGGTCACCATGCTGATCTTGCTGAATTCGGACCCCAGAAGGGTGGTGGCCACCTCGCTGGCCGGCACCAGGGTGATCATGGGCGCCGACAGTTCCACTTCGTCGCGAACGATCTCGCTCAAGCTGCTGGCGGCGCGCCCGACACCGATGTTGAACACTTCCCCCAAGGCGTCGAGCTGCAGTTCGCTGAATTGAATCATTTACCGACAGAAACCTCGAAAATGCCGGCCGAAGCGCGGAGCACCCATGCGCGCCCCGCATGACCGATCGTCACGACGACTCGAAAAGTTCAACCATCCTGGCGACGGCCTTCGGTGTGATCGGTTTGGCCACGAAATGCACCCGCAGTTTTTCCGCCGCCGTACGCATCGCCTCCTGAATGTTGGCGGTGCATAGCACCACCCGGATATCCGGAAAGAGAATGCGAATGTGGCCCGCCACCTGCAAACCGTTCATGCCCGGCATGTTGACGTCCACACTGACCAGATCGGGCTGCTCCCGCTTGACCATCGCCAAGGCCTCCTCGCCGTTCACGGCTTCGATGACCCGCCAATCGGGGCGCAATTCGGCGACATGCTTGGCGATCATCAGCCGCGACATCTTGCTGTCGTCGACGATGAGAAGAAGGGGGGTAGGCATGACCGAAGAGGAGTTCATTAAAAGCAGCTTATTGTACGGCGGGCTCTATTGCAAAGAAAGCCGTCTTCGCTCTTTCGCGCCGACGCTAACGATGTCTATTTTCAGGGCGTGTTTTTTTCATCGCCACAACCACCGCGCCGCGCTCGCCGGAACTGAATTTTTCGGATTTGATTCGCATCAATTTTCCGAAGGCGGCTTTCCTCTACCGTGAGCGAATCACTTCCAGGGGCAAAGCGGGGGCTGTCGTCATGCGCACGAAAGGACAAGGACTGGCGGTGTTGTTCGTCAGCACGTTGGCGTTCACCGTCTGTTTCATGGTGTGGATGATGTTCGGCGTGATCGGCATCCCGATCAAGACCGCTCTCGGACTCAACGCGACCGAGTTCGGGCTGCTGACGGCGACGCCGGTGCTGACCGGTTCGCTGATCCGCGTGCCCTTGGGCATGTGGACCGACAAGCACGGTGGCCGGATCGTGTTCTTTTCCTTGATGGCGGCGTGCGTGCCGCCGATTTTCCTGATCTCCTACGCCACCGCTTACTGGCACTTTCTGGTTCTCGGCCTGTTCGTCGGCATGGCCGGCGGCTCCTTCTCGGTGGGCACGCCCTACGTGGCGCGCTGGTTCAGCCGCGAGCGGCAGGGTTTCGCCATGGGCATCTACGGTGCCGGCAATTCCGGGGCGGCGGTGAACAAATTCGTCGCGCCGGCGCTGCTGGTGGCGTTCGGCTGGACGGCGGTGCCGCGGGTGTACGCGGGAGCGATGCTGGTCACGGCCTTGATTTTCTGGTTCATGAGCCACTCCGACCCGACGCACCTCGTCGATTCGAAAATCACGTGGCGGGAACAGTTGCTGGCGCTCAAGGACCCCAAGGTCTGGAAGCTCTGTCAGTACTACTCGATCGTCTTCGGCGGTTACGTGGCGATGAGTTTGTGGATGGTGCAGTACTACGTCGGCGAGTTCGGTCTCGACATCCGTACCGCGGCCCTGCTGGCGGCATGTTTTTCGCTGCCCGGCGGCGTGCTGCGGGCCATCGGCGGCTGGTTTTCCGACCGTTTCGGCGCGCATTCGGTCACCTGGTGGGTGTTGTGGCTGAGTTGGGTGTGCCTGTTCCTGCTCAGCTACCCGCAAACCGACTTCACGATCATGACGGTCAACGGCGCCAGATCCTTCCACATCGGTCTGAATGTTTACCTGTTCACCGCGCTGGTGTTCGTTCTGGGAATCGGCTGGGCTTTCGGCAAGGCGTCGGTGTTCAAGTACATCTCGGATGAGTACCCGCGGAACATCGGCGTCATTTCCGGCATCGTCGGCCTTGCCGGCGGCCTCGGTGGCTTCGTCCTGCCGATCATGTTCGGCGCGCTGATGGATCTGACCGGCATCCGCTCCAGCGCTTTCATGCTGATGTACGGCGTGGTCTGGGTGTCGCTGATCTGGATGTACCTGACCGAAGTGCGCGGCATGCCGCTCATCGACTCCGCCGATGCCCGAAACGCCGGCTCGCACCCCTGAGGCCGCCAAATCCGCCGTCAACGCCTTTTCTACCCGGAACCGTCATGCACAACCCGCATACCGCCGCACCGGCGCGCGCCAGCGCCGTCGATATCGCCGATTGGCGTCCAGAGGACGACCAATTCTGGGAAAGCACCGGCAAGAGAATCGCCTACCGGAACCTGTGGATCTCGGTGCCGGCCCTGCTCTGCGGCTTCGCCATCTGGGGCATGTGGGGCATCATCACCGTGCAGATGCTCAACCTGGGTTTCCCGTTCAGCCAGCCCGAGTTGTTCACCTTGACCGCCATCGCCGGGCTGGCCGGTGCGACGATGCGCATCCCGGCCTCGTTCCTGATCCGGCTCGCCGGTGGACGCAACACCATTTTCCTGACCACGGCCATGCTGCTGGCACCGGCCATCGGCACCGGCATCGCCTTGCAGCACAAGGACTGGCCGCTGTGGGTCTTCCAACTGATGGCGCTGTGGTCGGGTGTCGGCGGCGGCAACTTCGCCAGTTCGATGTCGAACATCAGCACCTTCTTCCCCAAACGCCTTCAGGGCACCGCGCTCGGCCTGAACGCCGGCCTGGGGAATTTCGGGGTGACGACGATGCAGATCGTGATCCCGCTGGTGATGACCGTCGGCCTGTTCGGCGCTTTCGGCGGCGAGCCGATGATTCTGGTCAAGGACAGCGGCTGGATTCTCGGCAAGATCGTTGCCGGCACGCCGACTTACATTCAGAACGCCGGTTTTGCGTGGCTGCTGTCGCTGCTGCCGCTCTCGATCCTGTGCTGGTTCGGAATGAATAATCTGTCCACGGTTTCGCCGGCGGTCGGCGACACCGCCAGCGGCACGATCGCCGCATTTCTGAAGATCATCTGGCTGTACACCCTGTCCTTCCTGCCGGCCGGCGTCGGACTGTATCTCTACCTGCCGCCCCCGACCGGCCTCGGTCTGCTGAACATGTGGCTGGCGATGCCGCTGATCGTGGTCGGCACGCTGCTGGTGATGAAACTCACCGCCTTCGGGACGATGAAGGAGAATATCGCCAAGCAGTTCGCCATTTTCAAGGACAAGCACACCTGGTCGATGACCTTGCTCTACGTGGTCACTTTCGGCTCCTTCATCGGTTTCTCGATGGCGTTGCCGCTGTCGATCACGGTGATTTTCGGCATCAGCCACCTCCCCGACGCGGCCGGCGCGATGCAGCACACGCTGAAAAACCCGAATGCGCCGTCGGCGCTGACCTATGCCTGGATCGGCCCTTTCGTCGGCGCGCTGGTGCGGCCGATCGGCGGCTGGATTTCCGATAAGAAAGGCGGTTCGATCGTCACCCAGGTGATCTCGGCGATCATGGTCGCGGCGTCGATCGCCGTCGGTCACGTGATGATGATGGCCTACAAATCGGCCAATCCCGAGCAATACTTCACGTTGTTCATGTTGCTTTTCGTGCTGCTCTTCGCCGCCAGCGGCATCGGCAACGGCTCCACTTTCCGCACTATCGGCGTGATTTTCGACCGTCAACAAGCCGGCCCGGTGCTCGGCTGGACTTCGGCCATCGCCGCTTACGGCGCCTTCATCGCACCAGTGGTCATTGGCCAGCAGATCAAGGCCGGCACGCCGGAATACGCGATGTACGGCTTCGCCATCTTTTACGCCTTGTGTCTGGTGCTCAACTGGTGGTTCTACCTGCGCGCCAATGCCTACGTGCACAACCCCTGATCGCCGATCGGCAACTCTTTCCTCCAAGGAATCGACATGAGCCACTTTCTCGACCGACTGAAGTACTTCGCTGCGCCGAAGGAGGCGTTTTCCGACGACCACGGCGTGGTCACCGGCGAGGACCGCACCTGGGAAGACGCCTATCGCAACCGCTGGGCGCACGACAAGGTCGTCCGTTCGACACACGGCGTCAATTGCACCGGCTCGTGTTCGTGGAAGATTTACGTTAAGGGCGGCATCGTCACCTGGGAAACCCAGCAGACCGACTACCCGCGCACCCGCTGGGACATGCCAAACCATGAGCCGCGCGGCTGCGCGCGTGGCGCCAGCTACAGCTGGTATCTGTACAGCGCCAACCGGGTGAAATACCCGATGGTGCGCGGCCGCCTGCTCGAGAGCTGGCGCGCGGCGCGCCAGCGGCACGACCCGGTGGATGCCTGGGCCGACATCGTGCAGGACGATGCCCGACGCCGCGATTATCAGCGCGCGCGCGGTCTGGGCGGCTTTGTCCGCTCGACGTGGGACGAAGTGAACGAGATCGTCGCCGCCGCCAATGTGTACACCATCAAGAAATACGGTCCCGACCGGGTGATCGGCTTCTCGCCGATTCCGGCGATGTCGATGGTCAGCTACGCCGCCGGCAGCCGCTATCTGAGCCTGATCGGCGGCGTGTGCATGAGCTTCTACGACTGGTATTGCGACCTGCCGCCGGCCAGTCCGCAGGTCTGGGGCGAGCAGACCGACGTTCCCGAATCGGCCGACTGGTACAACTCGACCTTCATCATCGCCTGGGGTTCGAACGTGCCGCAGACGCGCACGCCGGATGCGCATTTCTTCACCGAAGTGCGCTACAAGGGCGCCAAGACCGTCGCGGTGACACCGGACTATTCGGAAGTCGCCAAGCTCGCCGATTTGTGGCTGCACCCCAAGCAGGGCACCGACGCCGCCGTGGCGATGGCGATGGGGCACGTGATTCTCAAGGAATTCTATTTCGACAAGCAAAGCGCCTATTTCGACGACTACGCCCGTCGCTACACCGATCTGCCATTGCTGGTGCTGCTCAAGGAGCAAAGCGCCCCGGACGGCGCCAAGATACTGGTGCCCGACCGCTATGTCCGCGCCTCCGACATCGACGGCCGCTTCGGCCAGGACAACAATCCCGAATGGAAAACCGTCGCCTTCGACGACAGCGGCCGGCTTGTCCTGCCGAACGGCTCGATCGGCTTCCGCTGGGGCGCCGACGGTCGCTCCGACATCGGCAAATGGAACCTCGAAGCCATGGAGGCGGAAAACAACCTTCCGGTCAAACTCAGGCTGTCGCTGCTCGAAGACACCGCCTCGACGGTGACCACCGCCGAGATCGCTCTCCCCTACTTCGGCGGCATCGTCAGCGAACATTTCCCGAACAACACGCAAAGCGAGGTGCTGTTGCGCACCGTGCCGGTGCAACGGCTGACGCTCGCTGGCGCCGACGGTCCGCGCACGGCGCTGGTGGCGACGGTCTTCGACCTGCAAGCGGCCAATTACGGTATTGCCCGCGGCCTGCCCGGCGAGCGGGCGGCCCGCGACCACGACGACGACACCCCCTACACGCCTGCCTGGCAGGAGCGGATCACCGGCGTGCCGCGCGACCAGATCATCGGCGTCGCCCGACAGTTCGCCGACAACGCCGACCGGACGAACGGCAAGTCGATGATCATCATCGGCGCGGCGATGAATCACTGGTACCACAGCGACATGAATTATCGCGGCGTGATCAACATGCTGATGCTTTGCGGCTGCATCGGCCAGAGCGGCGGCGGCTGGGCGCACTACGTCGGGCAGGAAAAACTGCGGCCGCAGACCGGCTGGACGGCGCTGGCTTTCGGCCTGGACTGGAGCCGCCCGCCACGGCAAATGAATTCCACCAGCTTTTTCTACGCCCACACCGACCAGTGGCGGTACGAGAAACTGGACATGACCGAGGTTTTGTCGCCGCTGGCCGACAAAACCAAGTACGCCGGCGCGATGATCGACTACAACGTGCGCGCCGAGCGGATGGGCTGGTTGCCGTCGGCACCGCAATTGCAGACGCACCCGATGCAAGTGGTCCGCGACGCCGAGGCGGCGGGTATCGACGCCAAGGAGTACGTCGTCCGGGCGCTGCAGGACGGCTCCTTGCGGATGAGTTGCGGCGATCCCGACCACCCGGCCAACTGGCCGCGCAACATGTTCGTCTGGCGCTCGAACCTCCTCGGTTCGTCGGGCAAGGGGCATGAATATTTCCTCAAACACCTGCTGGGAACCAGCAACGGCGTGCAGGGCACGGATCTCGGCACCGAATCGGACGCCCCCGGCGCCAGCCGCCGCGCCAAACCGACGGAAGTGGTCTGGCACGCGCACGCCCCGGAAGGAAAGCTCGATCTGCTGGTGACGCTCGATTTCCGGATGAGCACCACCTGCCTGTATTCGGACATCGTGCTGCCGACCGCCACCTGGTACGAGAAGAACGATCTCAACACCAGCGACATGCACCCCTTCATTCACCCGCTGTCGGCGGCGGTTGACCCGGCCTGGCAAGCCCGCAGCGACTGGGAAATCTACAAGGGCTTCGCCCGCGAGTTCAGCGAAGTCTGCGTCGGCCACCTCGGCGTCGAACGCGACGTGGTGCTGACGCCGATGATGCACGACACCGCGGCGGAACTGGCCCAGCCCTTCGAAGCCAAGGACTGGCGTCGCGGCGAGGTGGATCTGATTCCCGGCAAGACCGCGCCGCAGGTGCAAGTGATCGAGCGCGATTATCCGAACGTTTTCAAACGGTTCACCGCTCTCGGGCCGTTGATGGGCACACTCGGCAACGGCGGCAAGGGCATCGCCTGGAACACGCGGGACGAAGTCAGGCAACTCGGCGAACTGAGCGGCCGGGTTCTTGCCGACGGCGTCTCGCGGGGTCTGCCGACGATCGACAGCGACATCGACGCGTGCGAAGTGATCCTGCAACTGGCGCCGGAAACCAACGGTCACGTCGCCGTCAAGGCGTGGCGGGCGCTTGGCAAGCAGACCGGCCGCGACCACACGCATCTGGCGCTGTATCGCGAGGACGAGAAAATCCGCTATCGCGACATCCAGGCGCAGCCGCGAAAAATCATCAGCTCGCCGACCTGGAGCGGCATCGAAAGCGAGACCGTCTCCTACAACGCCGGTTACACCAACGTGCACGAACTGATCCCCTGGCGCACGCTGACCGGTCGCCAGCAGTTTTACCTCGACCACCCGTGGATGATCGCTTTCGGCGAAGGATTGGCCAGCTATCGGCCACCGGTCGACCTCAAGACCACCGCCGGTATCCGGGGCGTGAAGCGCAACGGCCACCCGGAGATCGTGCTCAATTTCATCACCCCGCACCAGAAATGGGGCATCCACTCCACCTACACCGACAATCTGCTGATGCTGACCCTGAGTCGCGGCGGGCCGATCGTCTGGCTGAGCGAGGACGACGCGAAGGCCGCCGGCATCGTCGATAACGACTGGATCGAACTGTTCAACCTCAACGGCGCGATCGCGGCCCGGGCCGTGGTCAGCCAGCGGGTCAATCCCGGCATGGTCATGATGTATCACGCCCAGGAAAAAATCGTTAACACACCGGGTTCGGAAATCACCGGCGCGCGAGGCGGCATTCACAACTCGGTGACCCGCGTCGTTCTCAAGCCCACGCACATGATCGGCGGCTACGCCCAGTTCAGCTACGGTTTCAACTACTACGGCACCATCGGCACCAACCGCGACGAGTTCGTCGTCGTGCGCAAGATGGCCAAGGTCGATTGGCTGGACGACCCCGCGCAATCGCCGGCAACGCACGCCCAGGGAGCACAGGCATGAAAATTCGCGCGCAAATCGGCATGGTCCTCAATCTGGACAAGTGCATCGGCTGCCACACCTGCTCGGTGACCTGCAAGAACGTGTGGACCAGCCGCCCGGGCATGGAATACGCCTGGTTCAACAACGTCGAGAGCAAGCCCGGCATCGGCTATCCCAAGGACTGGGAAAACCAGGACAAATGGCACGGCGGCTGGCAGCGCAAGGCCGACGGCCGTATCGAACCCCGGCAGGGCGCGCGCTGGAAGCTGTTGATGCGCCTTTTCGCCAACCCGAACATGCCGGAAATCGACGACTACTACGAACCCTTCACCTTCGATTACGACCACCTGCAATCGGCGCCGGCGATGAAGGCCGCGCCAACCGCCCGGCCGCGCAGCCTGATCACCGGCCAGCGGATGGAGAAAATCGAATGGGGACCGAACTGGGAAGAGATCCTGGGCGGCGAGTTCAGCAAACGCGGCAAGGACAAGAACTTCGACGACATCCAGAAGGACATCTACGGCCAGTTCGAAAACACCTTCATGATGTACCTGCCCCGGCTGTGCGAGCACTGCCTGAACCCGGCCTGCGTCGCGTCGTGCCCCTCGGGCAGCATCTACAAGCGCGAGGAAGACGGCATCGTGCTGATCGACCAGGACAAGTGCCGCGGCTGGCGCATGTGCGTCAGCGGCTGCCCGTACAAGAAGATCTACTACAACTGGAAGAGCGGCAAGGCGGAGAAGTGCATCTTCTGCTACCCGCGCATCGAGGCCGGACAGCCGACGGTGTGCTCGGAAACCTGTGTCGGCCGCATCCGCTACCTCGGCGTGCTGCTCTACGACGCCGACCGCATCGCCCAAGCCGCCGGCGTCGAGCACGACCTGAATCTCTATTCGGCGCAATTGCAGGTTTTCCTTGACCCGAACGACCCCAAGGTCATCGCTCAGGCGCGTCTCGACGGCATTCCCGAATCCTGGATCGACGCCGCGCGCAACAGCCCGGTGTACAAGATGGCTGTCGACTGGAAAGTCGCCCTGCCCCTGCACCCCGAATACCGCACGCTGCCGATGGTCTGGTACGTGCCGCCACTGTCGCCGATCACCGCCGCCGCCAATGCCGGGCATCTCGGTGGCAAGGGCGAGATTCCCGATGTCTCGCAACTGCGCATCCCGGTCAAATATCTCGCCAATCTGCTGACCGCCGGCGATACCGTGCCGGTGGAGCGGGCGCTCGAACGCCTGCTGGCGATGCGCGCCTATCAGCGCGAGAAACACGTCGACGGCCGCGCAAATCCGGCGCTCCTCGCGCAAGCGCGGATCACGCCGGCCGAGGTCGAGGAAATGTACCGGGTGATGGCCATCGCCAACCACGAGGACCGTTTCGTCATTCCGAGCAGCCATCGCGAATACGCCGAAAACACCTTCGACGTGCGTGGCGGCTGCGGCTTCTCGTTCGGCAACGGCTGTTCGGAAGGCAGCAACGACAGCAGCCTGTTCGGCGGCGGCAAACGGCGCACCATCCCGATCAAGGCGGAGATCTGAGCCATGCCCTCGACCACCTCGCCATCGCCGGCCACACGGTCACCGGCCGACACGCCGGCGGTCGACACCGCCGCCGGCAGGACACTGCGCGCGCTGGCGCGCCTGTTGAGCTATCCCGACGCCGAAGCGCGCCGGCAACTGGCGACGATGGCCGCCGCCCTGGACGCCGAAAAGGCGCTCGACGACACGCGGCGAACGGAACTGCGGGCGCTGCTGGACTGGATCGCCAACACACCGCCGCTACAGGTCGAGGCCGCCTACGTCGAACTGTTCGACGGTGGACGAGCCACCTCGCTGCACCTCTTCGAACACGTGCACGGCGACTCCAGGGCACGCGGTCCGGCGATGATCGATCTGGCGCAAAGCTACGCCACGGCCGGTTTCCATCTCGCGCCAGGCGAATTGCCGGACTACCTGCCGGCGGTGCTGGAATTCGCCTCGACACGGCCCCCCGCGCAGGCGCGCGCCTTTCTCGGCGAAACGGCGCACATCCTGAACGCGCTGTTCGCCGCCCTGCAAAAACGCCGCAGCCCCTATGCGGCGGCGCTCGGCGCCCTGGTCGAACTGGCCGGCGAGAAAACGCGGGCCGTGGAAATAAAACCGGAGCCGCCGCTGGAGGCCAGTTGGCCGGAACCTCCGGTCTTCGGCGCCTGTGCGTCAGCAGGCCACCTCCCTCACACACCGGCGCAAGCCGTTCATTTCGTCCCTTTCGTTCGCCAATCCTCTCCGGAAGGAGTTCAACCATGAACGCCTGGCTCAATACCTTTCTCTTTGGGTACTACCCTTATCTCTGCCTGACGGTCTTCCTGCTGGGTAGCCTGCTGCGTTTCGACCGCGACCAATACACTTGGAAGAGCGATTCCTCGCAACTCCTGCGCGGCGGACAACTGCGCTGGGGCAGCAACCTGTTCCATATTGGCGTGCTGTTTCTGTTTTTTGGCCACTTCGTCGGCATGCTGACGCCGCACGCGCTCTACGAACCCTTCATGGCCGCCGGCGCCAAGCAACTGATGGCCATCGTTTCGGGCGGCATCGCCGGCCTGCTCGGTTTCGCCGGCGTCTCCATCCTGCTGCACCGGCGACTGAGCGACGCACGCATCCGCGCCGCCTCGAAAAGCAGCGATATCATGATTCTGGCGCTGTTATGGCTGCAACTGGCGCTCGGCCTGGTAACCCTGCCGCTGTCCGCCCAACACCTCGACGGTCGCGTGATGCTGCTGCTCGCTGGCTGGGCGCAATACATCGTCACCTTCCAAAGCGGCGCCGCCGACCTGCTGCAGGGCGTTAACTGGGTGTTCAAGCTGCACATGTTCCTCGGCATGAGCCTCTTCCTGGTTTTCCCATTCACCCGCATGGTGCACGTCTGGAGCGGCTTCGCCTCGGTCGGCTACCTGCTTCGCCCCTATCAACTGGTCAGAAGTCGCCGCATCAATGTCCCGGCCGACCAGAATCTGCCGCGCCGGCGCGGCGCCGCCGGCTGAGGCGCGGCGCGTGTCGACCGGGGAAATTCACGCCGGCGCCATCGCCCGCGTCAACGGCATCCCGCTCCAGGACGCCGACGACAGACTGAGCGTCGAAGAACTGCGCCAACGCGCCTGCGACGAACTGTTGCGGCAAGCCGCGCAAGCGGCGGGCCTGCTCGCCGATAGCGACCGCTCCACCGCCGACGGCGTGCTCGGCGAAGCCGCCGTCGACGCCATCGAGTCCCTGCTCGACAGCCGCCTGCACGTGCCGGAGCCGTCGGAAGACGAATGCCGGCGCTACCACGCCGCGCATCGGGCCGCCTTCCAGCGCGGCGAACGCGCGCTGCTGCGACACATCCTGTTCGCGATCACGCCGGGGGTGGATATCGCCGCCTTGCGCGAACGCGCCCAGGCGACGCTGCTCGACCTGCGCGCACCCGCCGCCGGCGATGGCGATACATTTGCCGCCGCCGCGCGCCGCCTGTCGAACTGCCCGAGCGGTGCCGACGACGGCAGGCTCGGCTGGCGACAAGCCGAGGACTGCGCGCCGGAATTCGCCCAGGCGATTTTCGGCCATGGCGATGTGGGGGTCTTGCCGCGCCTGGTCCACAGCCGCTTCGGCCTGCACATCGTCGAGGTTCAACAACGGCAGGCCGGCGAGGCGCAAGATTTCGCCGCCGTGCGCGGCGCCGTGACCGTCGCGCTACGCCGTCAGTCCCATGTCAACGCCCTTCGCCGCTACCTGCACGCCTTGGCGACGGCAGCGGTGGTCGAAGGCGTTGACCTGGCGCTGGACACGTCGCCACGCTAACCCACCGCCGCCCTTTTCGTTCTCCCCGCGCCTGCCGCTCGCATCCGGCCACCCGATTCCACCCGCCCGACGCGCGCGGATCGGCGTGGTCCCGACGCCGATAACATCGCCGGTTCACGGGTTCACGCGCCGCCGGTTGTTACAATCGACGCCCTGGAAGCGTCGTCCGCGAGAAAACGCGCAACCATCGCCCGCTCGACACCCACCGACAAACAACCCGAGGACCGCACGACCGACGATGATCGACACGGCAGGAAAAAGGCAACGGCTGTCGCTCACCGCCCGGCTGACGCTGCTGTTCGCCGCGGCATCGACCACCGTGCTGCTGACACTGGGCCTGCTGATCGCACAGGCGGTCGAAGGGCACTTCATCGAACAGGACATGGAATTGCTGCACGGCAAGATCCATCTGGCCAGCCATTTGTTGGCCAGGCAACGGTTGCCGGCCGACCTGCCGGCCTTGCGGCGGCACGTCGACGACTCGCTGGTCGGCCATCACGGTCTGGCGATGGCGATCGTGGACCAACGCGGCGACATTCTGTTCGCGACGCCGGAAGAGCCGTTTCCGGCGGCGATGCTGCGCCATTTCCCGGCGCCCGGCGAGGCCGCGCCGCGCCTGCAAACCTGGGACAGCGACGGCCGGCCGTGGCGCGGCCTCGCCACGCGCCTGCCGGCGGAAGAATCCGGCGCGGCGCCGGTCCTCGTCGCCGTGGCGGTGGATATTTCCCACCACCGGCAGTTCATGCAGGGCTTTCAGCAAACGCTGTGGACCGTCGTCGCCCTCGCCGCCGCCCTGGTCGGCATTCTCGGCTGGCTGGCGGTGCGGCGCGGACTGGCGCCCCTGCGGACGATGCGGCAGGGCGCGGCCGGCGTCACCGCCAGCCGCCTCGATTTTCGGCTGCGCGTCGACGCCGTGCCGGCCGAACTGGCCGAACTCGCGGCGACCCTGAACGACATGCTGGCCCGCCTGGAAGAGTCGTTTCAGCGCCTGCAAGACTTCTCCTCCGATCTCGCGCACGAGTTGCGCACGCCGATCAGCAATCTGATGACCCAGACGCAGGTGGCCCTGACCCGGGCCCGCCGCCCGGAGGCGTATCGCGAGGTGCTGGCCTCGAACGCCGAGGAATACGAGCGGCTGGCGCGCATGATCGGCGACATGCTTTTTCTGGCGCAGGCCGACAACGGGCGGCTGGTGCCACGGCGCGCGGCGGTCGATCTGGCGATGCAAGTCGGCGAACTGTTCGATTTTTTCGACGCGCTCGCCGAAGAAAAAATGCTGCGGCTGACGCGGTGCGGCGCGGGCGAGGTCCGCGGCGACAAGTCGATGCTGCGTCGCGCCCTGGCCAACCTGCTGTCGAACGCCATCCGCCACACCCCCGCGCGGGGATGGATAGAGGTGCGCATCGCCACCGTCGGCGAGGAAGTGACGGTGGCCATCGAAAACAGCGGCCCGCCGATCGCCGCCGAACACCTGCCCCGTCTTTTCGACCGCTTTTACCGCGCCGATCCGTCGCGACACGGCGGCGGCGAAGGCGCCGGACTGGGCCTGGCGATCAGCCGCTCGATCATTCGCGCTCATGGCGGTGAGATCGAAGTCCATTGCGGCGACGACGCGGTGTGCTTCCTCCTCCGGCTGCCGCGCCCGGCGAGCGCCACGCCGGCACGTTCCGCGGGCCCGTCGTGAGCACGCCGGTCGCGCGAGACCTGGTGCTGGTCGGCGGTGGCCACAGCCACGTCGGCGTGCTGTACCGCTTCGCCATGCGGCCGCTGCCGGGACTGCGCCTGACGGTGATCTGCACCGATACCGACACCCCCTACTCCGGCATGTTGCCGGGCTACGTGGCGGGGCACTACACGTTCGACGAGGTGCATATCGATCTGCGGCGTCTGGCCGCCTTCGCCGGCGCGCGCTATTACCGCGACGAGGTCACCGGCATCGACCGGTCCGCCCGCCGGGTGTTGTGCCGCCACCGGCCGCCGGTTGACTACGACGCGCTGTCGATCAACATCGGTTCGACGCCGCGGCTCGGTCAGATCGCCGGCGAGCACCTCATTCCGGTCAAACCGATTCGCCGTTTCAACGAGCGCTGGCTGGCGCTGCTCGAACGCATCCGCCACCACACCGCCGGCCCGCTGACCATCGCCGTCGTCGGCGCCGGCGCCGGCGGCGTCGAGTTGCTGTTGGCGATGCAACACCGACTGCGAAGGGAAATCATCGCCCAGCAAAGCGGCCAAGCCCGCGAGACCGGGGACTTGCGCTTTCATCTCTTCTCCGCCGACTCGCGAATCCTGCCGACCCATAACCGCGCCGTGCGGCGGGCATTCGAAAAAATCCTGACGGAACGCGGCGTCGTCGTCCATTGCGGCGCCGACGTCAGCGAGGTCGGCGCCGGCGCGCTACGCACGCGACAAGGCGAGTGGTTCGCGGCCGACGAAGTCGTCTGGGTGACACAGGCCGGCGGCGCGCCCTGGCTGCGCGACACCGGCCTAGCGCTCGACGAACGGGGTTTCATCCGCATCCACGCCAGCCTGCAAAGCGAAACCGACCCGCTGATTTTCGCCGCCGGCGATTGCGCCTCGCTGCGAGAGCGGCCGCTGGAAAAAGCCGGCGTCTTCGCCGTGCGCATGGGCAAACCGCTGGCGGAAAATCTGCGCCGCGCGCTCACCGGCCAGCCGCTGCGCGACTACCGTCCGCAACGGCGCTGGCTGGCGTTGATCGGCACCGGCGACCGGCACGCGGTGGCCTCGCGCGGCGCCTTGTACGCGCGCGGCAAGCTGCTCTGGCGCTGGAAAGAGTGGATCGATCGCCGTTTCATGAACCGGTTCACCGCTTTCCGGGCGCCACCGGCCGCCGGCCGCACGACAGGCGCGCCCCTGGCGCTGACCGACACCGAACGGGCGCAGGCGACGGCGGCGATTGCCAAACGCCGTGATGGCAGTGGCGGCGACGCCAGACGCCAGATCGGAGCCTCGGCGCTCGCGCGGGCGCTGACCAGCGTGCGGCCGACCGCCGGACGCTCGGACGGCACCGGCACCGTGCGCTCGCCATCCGGCCGAGCGATCCAGCACATCGTCGGCCCGATCCGCGCCTTCATCGACGACCCGTGGCTGTTCGGCCGCATCACCGCCAATCACGCGCTCGGCGGCGTTTACGCCATGGGCGGCGAGGCGCACACCGCGACCGCCCTTGCCACCGTGCCGCCAGGTCTGGATCGCCAGACCGAAGAAACAATCTTCCAGATGCTCGCCGGCGCGGTATCGCTGCTCAATGAAACGGCGTGTGCGCTGGCCGGCGCCCAGGTCGGCGAAGGCCGGGAACTGGCGCTCGGTTTTACCATCGGAGGCCTGAGCGACGACGATCCACGCGCCGCGAGGCGCAAGGACGGCTGGCGCGCCGGCGACGTGCTGCTGCTCACCAAACCCATTGGCGCCGGCGCCCTCCTCGCCGCGCACGCCCGGCTGCGCGCACGCGGCCGCTGGCTGGACGACGCGCTGGAAAGCATGCAGCGCACCGATCGCGCGGCCGCCGCCTGCCTGCGGGCGCACGGCGCCACCGCCTGCCGGCACCTCAACGACCTCGGCCTGCTCGGCCACCTGCTCGAAATGAGCCAAACGTCCGGCATCGGCGTCGAAATCGACCTGAGCAGCCTGCCGGTTTTCGACGGCGCCGCATCCGCCGCCGATCTCGTCGAACCGCCGCTCGCCGACTCGGCACTGGCGATGCCGCCGCCCGTTCGGCGACACCCGCACTACCCCCTGCTATTCGACCCGCAAACCGCCGGCGGCCTGCTCGCCGCACTCCCCGCGGCCACGGCCGACGCCTGCCTGAACGCCCTGCACGCCGGCGGCGACCGCCACGCCACCCGCATCGGCCACGTGCGGCCAGCCGACGACACGCCACACGCCATCTTGCTACGGCCTTGATCGCCGCAGCGTACACAAACGTCGCCGGATGCGGCAAAAAACGCCTCCGCCCGGTGCCAGCGCCTGGCGAAAAGCTTTCATTGGTCTGGTGGGTTCGGTCTGCCAGGGTATTGCGCGCCGCTTGTGCGCGGAAAGCACCACGCCGGCGCTGACCTTCCCCTGAAAATTCGCCTGCCAGACCTGCTGGATATGCGGGACCGGAAACTCATCGCGCCAGACCCGGGCGCTGCGCAACAATGACTCGCGTTGCTGGGCGGTTGGGGCAACGATCACCACACTGCCGCCGTATAGGAGGGTACTGGCGAGCACGACACGCGGCCTGCCGCGGCGTGCATGCAAGCGGGTAAGAAGCGCCTCGCCGACATCAAGGATGGCGCCATCGAAGTTCAGCAGAACAAGACCAAGAAGAAACTGCGCGTCCTGCTGGACGATGAAGGCACGCGCACCGAGTTGGGCAAGGTCATCGACCGCACCAAGGCCCGCGACCGCAAGGTGGTCAGCCTGTTTCTGATCGCCACGCCGGCCGGCAAGGCGCTGAATCAATGGACGCTGCGCACCCGATTCGACGATGCGCGGAGCGATGCCGTCAAAGTGGCCACAGCAGCGGTGACACGGAACTGGCCACTCGCATCAGTGAATTCCAGTTCCGCGACATCCGGCCCAAGGCCGCCAGCGAAATGGACTTGGGGCACGCCAGCAAACTGCTGGGTCACACCGAGCACGAGATAACCGAGAAGGTCTATCGACGGGTAGGCGAGACGGTCAAGCCAACGCGGTAGCCAACTGTCAGCACCAGCAACAACGACCCCGATCTGGGGCCGTTTTGCATTCTGGCGGAAGCGGTGAGATTCGAACTCACGGATGCATTCCTGCATCGGTGCTTTTCAAGAGCACTGCCTTAAACCCCTCGGCCACGCTTCCAAATTCTGCCCGGAATAAGATGCAACTGCTTTCAAGACCGGTGCAATCGACCACTCTGCCACACCTCCAACGCACCGCCAGCCCGGAATCCGGTGCAGCTGACGACCTTACCAGACGCCTTGACGATTTGCTCGGCTGCCAAGCTGGCAACCTTCTGGCGAAACCCCGGTTTCAGGAACGGGCGAGATGATAGCACGGCTGTCGATAACGACGGGCACCTCGCATGACCTGACAAAATGCTGACAGTAGGCGATTGAAACTTTCCGCCTAAATGATTAGTCTTAGCGCCGTAGTCGTCATTCCACATACAGGAGAAACACATGCAACCCCAGTTTCAGATGACCGATCAAGCCACGCATGAATTGGCCTTGCAGCAGAACCGGGTGCTGCGCAACACGTTCATGCTGCTGGCCTTGTCAATGGCGCCGACCGTGATCGGCGCGCTTGTCGGCGTTCAGACGGCATTTTCTTTCTTGCCCGGCCGGCCGCTGATGTCCTTCCTGCTCTTCCTGGGCATCGCGTTCGGTTTCATGTGGGGCATTGAGCGAACCAAGAATAGTGGCATGGGTGTCGTGCTGCTGCTCGGTTTCACTTTTTTCATGGGCCTGATGTTGTCGCGCATCTTGCAGGTCGCCTTGGGTTTCAATAACGGCGGCTCACTGATCGCCATGGCGGCTGGCGGTACCGGCGTGATCTTTTTCACCCTGGCGGCGGTGGCCACGGTGACGAAGAAGGATTTCAGTTTCCTCGGCAAGTTCTTGTTCATCGGCCTGATCGTGGTACTGCTGGCGGCTCTGGCGAATATTTTCTTCCAGATTCCAGCCTTGTCGCTGACGATCTCGGCGATCGCGGTGATGCTTTTCTCGGCTTATATCCTTTACGACATAAGCCGTATCGTCACCGGCGGTGAAGACAATTACATTTCGGCGACCTTGGCGGTCTATCTCGACATCTACAACGTCTTCGTCAACCTGTTGAATTTGTTGATGGTCTTCAGCGGCGACCGCGATTGACAAGCACGCCTCCTGCGAAAAAGCGGCTGCGGCCGCTTTTTTTATTCGCCTTCGCCAACCACCGACACGCCTTCCCGAAGGAACGGCGGACCCTGCAACATGCGCAGTCCGGCACGCCCGGGAAGTGTGCCGAAAACGACGTTGTGACGCGGCAATTGCGCGATATTGCGCGTGCCCAACAGGTCGCGCAAGGCAATGAGTCGATAACCGCGCGCCAGCCAGCCACCGATCAAGTGCTCGAAAACATCGAGGTATTTCATGCCTTCCAACTCGGCGCGCAAGGTGAATACATGGTCTCCCGCCACACTGTCCGAAGCCGCCAGCAGCTGCTCACCGGCCTCTTCCGGTGAAGTCGCGCGTTGCGCGAGCCGTTCATCGAGGGTCGGCAAGGTCGTCGGCAACTGCGGGCAACAAACGGTTTCGCCATCGATAACCGGAATGAAGGGAAATTGTCCCCGGCAATCGCTGGCGTAACAGAAACCGAGACGTTGCGTCAGCCGCAAGGCATGACGGTTGCTCCGCCACCCGGCCGCGCCGTGCGCAAAAGCAGGTTCGCCGAAGAGTTCCTCGAAACGCTTGCCGGCTCGCGCCATTTCCGTTTCCACCCAGGCGTTCTCGGCAACCGGCGCGAGGTTTTCCCACCGCGCGCGGTCCCAGCCGTGAATGGCGAGTTCAAAACCGGCGTCCCGCGCGTGTCGCAGCGTGTCGGCGGCGCGCCGGCCAATCTCCGGAGCCGGCAGCAACACGCCGCGAAGGCGCGTACCCACACCATAGTGGGCCACCAGCGACTCAGCGCGTGTTTGACGACCGCTACGGTCCGGCCCCAAGGCGCAGAAAAAAGTGGCGCCGGCGGCATGCCGCTGAAGAACGTCGACCAGCGCGGGAACGCCGACCAGCGCGCCGCGACAGGTATCCACGTCAATTTTGAGGGCGATACACTGCATTGCCACGCGCGATCCGGAAAAGTCGATGAGGAATGACGAAAGAGAGGCAACGGCAGCCCGCCCAGGCAATGGCCCGTTCAAACGGTGGCGTCAAAACAGCAGAAGACCGGCGGCGACCTTGCGCCCTTCGCCCATCAGCACGTTGTAAGTGCGACAGGCAGCCGCCAGATCCATCACCTCCAAGCCCTTTTGCGCCTCGATCAGTGGCCGCAGCAATTCGGGACGTGGGAAACGTAGCGACTTGCCGGTACCGAGCAGGATGATTTCAGCGTCCAGCGAGGCGAGATACGCGACATCGGCGACGGTTAGCGTTTCGAATGTCGCCTCGGTCCACTTCAGCGACAAGCGTGTCGGCGTGATCGCCAGGTTGCTGTCGTGCCGAATGCCGTTGATGCTGACGTAGCCCTCGCCGTAGGCGGTGACGGTGTTCAGGTTGTCGTTTTTTTCGAGCTGCAGCTTCATGAAAATTGCGGCACAGGGGACGTTAAAGTAGGATTATAGCTTTTTTGTCGGTCGCCTTCGGCGAGTGACGGTGACTGGTTGTCGCGTATCCCAGCTTTTCGGCCAGTGAATTGTTCCTAGCGTCTGCCCTTTCCCGAGTGCCAACCATGAAAGAATTTTCCCGCATCAAGCGTCTGCCGCCTTACGTCTTCGCCATTACCGGTGAGCTGAAGATGGCCGCGCGCCGGCGGGGCGAAGACATCATCGACATGAGCATGGGCAACCCCGACGGTCCAACGCCGCAACACATCACTGACAAGCTGGTCCAGGCGGCGCTACGCGAGAACACGCACGGCTACTCGATCTCGAAAGGGATTCCACGCCTGCGCAAGGCGATTTGCGATTGGTATCGGCGGCGCTATGCGGTCGATCTGGACCCGGAAAGCGAGGCGGTGGTGACCATCGGCTCGAAGGAAGGTCTGGCGCATCTGATGCTGGCGACGCTGGATCGCGGCGATACGGTGCTGGTGCCGAATCCGTCCTACCCCATCCATATCTACGGCGCGATCATCGCCGGCGCCGATATCCGTTCGGTGCGGATGACGCCGGAGGTCGATTTCTTCGAGGAAATCGAACGCGGCATCCGCGAGTCGATTCCGAAACCGAAAATGCTGATTCTCGGCTTTCCGAGCAATCCGACCGCGCGTTGCGTAGACCTCGCGTTCTTCGAGCGCGTCGTCGCGCTGGCCCGCCAGCACGACATTCTGGTGGTTCACGACCTGGCCTACGCCGACATCGTCTTCGACGGCTACCAGGCGCCGTCAATCTTGCAGGTGCCGGGCGCGCGCGAGGTGGCGGTTGAATTCTTCACCATGTCCAAGAGTTACAACATGGCGGGCTGGCGCGTCGGTTACATGGTCGGCAACGCCGAACTGTGCGCGGCGCTGGCGCGCATCAAGAGTTACTACGACTACGGCACGTTTACACCAATTCAGGTGGCGTCGGTCATCGCGCTCGACGGTCCGCAGGACTGTGTGGAAGAGGTCCGTCAAGTCTATCAAGCTCGCCGCAATGTGTTGTGCAAGGGCCTGCACGAAGCGGGCTGGCCGGTGGAGGTGCCGAAGGCCTCGATGTATATCTGGGCCAAGATTCCCGAGTTCTACCAAGCCATGGGGTCGATCGACTTCGCCAAGAAACTGCTGACCGAAGCGCGCGTGGCGGTTTCACCCGGCGTTGGCTTCGGTGAGTACGGCGACGACCACGTGCGTTTCGCGTTGATCGAGAACGAGGCGCGGACGCGGCAGGCGATTCGCGGCATCAAGGACATGTTCAGGAAGGACGGCCTGCTCTAGGCGGCACGAGGCGACGACGATGAAACCCATATACAAATCGAGAAAACTGGATAACGTCTGCTACGACATTCGCGGCGCCGTTCTGCAAAAAGCCAAGCAGATGGAGGACGAAGGCCATCACATCATCAAGCTGAATATCGGCAATCTCGCCGCCTTCGGCTTCGATTCCCCCGAGGAAATTCAGCTCGACATGATTCGCAATCTGCCGAACGCCGCCGGCTATTCCGATTCGAAAGGGATTTTTTCGGCACGCAAGGCGGTGATGCACTACACCCAGCAGAAGAACATCAAGGGTGTGACGCTGGAGAACATCTACATCGGCAACGGCGTATCGGAACTGATCGTACTGTCGATGAACGCCTTGCTCAATACCGGCGACGAGGTGCTGGTGCCCGCGCCCGATTATCCGTTGTGGACCGCCGCCGTCAGCCTGTCGAGCGGCACGCCACGGCATTATCTGTGTGACGAAAACAACGGCTGGCTACCGGATCTCGACGATGTGCGCGCCAAGATCACGCCAAACACGCGCGCGCTGGTGGTGATCAATCCGAACAATCCGACCGGCGCGCTATACCCCGACGAGGTGTTGCTCGAGTTGATCGAAATCGCCCGGCAAAATAATTTGATCATCTACGCCGACGAGGTCTACGACAAAGTTTTATACGATGGCGCCAAGCACACCGCGATCGCCTCGTTGTCGCAGGACGTGCTGACCATCAGTTTCAACGGCTTGTCGAAAAATTACCGCTCCTGCGGCTATCGAGCCGGCTGGATGGTGGTATCCGGCGACCTGCGCGAGGCGCGCGATTACATCGAAGGTCTAGACATGCTGGCGTCGATGCGGCTGTGCTCCAATGTGCCCGCGCAACACGCCATCCAGACCGCTCTCGGCGGCTACCAGAGCATCGACGACCTGGTCGCGCCGGGCGGCCGCATGTGCCGTCAACGCGATATCGCGCATCAGTTGATCACCGCCATCCCCGGCGTCAGCTGCGTCAAGCCGAAAGCGGCGCTATACATGTTTCCGCGTCTCGATCCGGCGATCTACCCGATCGCCAACGATCAGGAATTCATCGCCGAACTGCTGCAAAAAGAACGCGTGCTGCTGGTCCAGGGCACCGGCTTCAACTGGCCGGCCCACGATCACTTCCGGCTGGTGTTCTTGCCGCATGAAGACGATCTGCAAGACGCCATCGCCCGTATCGCGCGTTTCCTCGCGCTTTACCGCCGACGCGCCGGCACCCTCGCCTGAGCGCCTGTTCGCGTGTTTTTTCAACCTCAATAACTCATGCCATGAAACCTATCAACGTTGGACTTCTCGGAATCGGCACCGTCGGTGGCGGCACCTACACGGTACTCAAGCGCAACGCGGAAGAAATCACCCGTCGCGCGGGTCGTCCGATCGCAATCAGCGTGGTCGCCGCCCGAAATATCGAACGCATTCGGGAAATCACCGCCGGTGGCTGCCGGGCAACGGTTGACCCGTTCGCCGTCGTCGCTGACCCGGATGTCGATATCGTCATCGAGTTGATCGGCGGTTACGATCTGGCCAGGGAACTGGTGCTGGAAGCTATCGCCAACGGCAAGCATGTGGTTACCGCCAATAAGGCGTTGCTGGCCAAACACGGTAACGAGATATTCGCCGCCGCCCAGAAAAAAGGCGTGATGGTCGCTTTCGAAGCCGCCGTCGCCGGTGGCATTCCGATCATCAAGGCACTGCGCGAAGGACTGACGGCCAACCGCATCGAATGGATCGCCGGCATCATCAACGGCACGACTAATTTCATCCTTTCCGAAATGCGCGACAAAGGTTTGTCCTTTGCCGCCGTGCTCAAGGAAGCGCAGCGACTGGGCTACGCCGAGGCGGACCCCACCTTCGATGTCGAGGGCGTTGACGCGGCGCATAAGCTGTCGATCATGTCGGCAATCGCTTTTGGCAACTCGATGAACTTCGAGCAGGCCCACATCGAAGGCATCAGCCAGCTCGACGCCGCCGACATCCGGTACGCCGAGCAACTGGGCTATCGCATCAAGTTATTGGGAATTACCAAGCGCACGCCTGAAGGGGTGGAATTGCGCGTGCATCCAACCCTGATCCCGGCCAAGCGACTGATCGCCAATGTCGAAGGTGCAATGAATGCGGTGCTGGTCAAGGGCGACGCCGTCGGCGCCACGCTCTATTACGGCAAAGGCGCCGGTGCGGAGCCGACGGCGTCGGCCGTGATCGCCGATCTGGTCGACGTCACGCGCACACACACCGCCGACCCTGAACATCGGGTGCCGCATCTCGCCTTCCAGCCCGACGCGATGGTGGATCTGGCCATTCTGCCAATCGCCGAGGTTGTCACCAGTTACTACCTGCGTCTGCGGGTCGAGGACCGCGCCGGCGTCTTGGCCGACGTTACACGTCTACTGGCCGCCAACGGCATCTCCATCGATGCCATGATTCAACGCGAGCCGGACGAAGGCGAGGAGCAGACCGACATCATCATGCTCACCCACAAGACGCGTGAGAAGAATATCGATCTGGCGATTGTCGGTATCGAAGCGCTACCGGCGGTCAAGGGCAGGATTATTCGTCTGCGCCTGGAAGAATTGCTGTGAAGCCCGCTCAGGATTTTTTGGCGACAGCCTGCTTGGAACATCGGCAGGCATTCCGGTTTTCAAGCGCCGTTGACCCCAAACAAAGGCGCCGTTGCCTAAGCCGCACAGACCCAGGCACCGTATAAAAACCACCGTGCGGTGCGGCGAACTAGGCGCCGCGCCGCACGGCCGGGTACCCGACGACGGTGACGGTCAGTGAGTGATCAACGCCTGCGGCGCGCTACCATCGGATGCACCGGTCGCCACCGCCGGCGCGGCAACCTCATCGGACGGCAACGGTTCCGGCTTGCGTTCCAGCGCGTGCTCGAGCACCTGGTCAATCCACCGTACCGGGATAAGCTCGAGCTTGTTCTTGATGTTGTCCGGAATTTCCGCCAGATCGCGAACATTTTCCTCGGGAATCAACACCCGCGCCAAACCACCGCGCACGGCGGCCAGAAGTTTTTCCTTTAACCCGCCGATCGGCAACACCTCTCCACGCAAGGTAATTTCGCCGGTCATCGCCACATCGCAGCGCACCGGAATTTCGGTCAGCACCGACACCAACGCCGTGCAGATCCCGACACCCGCGGACGGCCCGTCCTTGGGTATTGCTCCTTCCGGCAGGTGGATATGAATGTCGCTTTTCTGATAAAAATCATGATCGACACCGAGCGACTGTGCGCGCTTGCGCACCACCGACAAGGCCGCCTGCACCGATTCTTGCATGACTTCGCCCAGTTTGCCTGTAGTCGTGGTTTTACCCTTACCAGGGAGAACAACCGCTTCGATGGTCAACAACTCACCGCCGACCTCGGTCCACGCCAGACCGGTAACCTGCCCGACCTGATTCGCACGCTCCGCAATACCGAAACTGAAGCGGCGAACGCCAAGGAATTTGTCGAGATTGCGCGCGCTGACCGCCACCTTTTGCTGGCTTTTCCTAAGCAACAGGGTTTTCACCACCTTGCGGCAGATTTTTGAAATATCGCGCTCAAGTGAACGAACACCCGCCTCGCGGGTGTAATAGCGGACGATATCGCGCAGGGCACTCTCGGCAACGGTCAACTCCGAAGCCCGCAACCCATTGTTTTTCATCTGCTTCGGCAACAGATAACGTTGGGCGATGTTAACCTTTTCGTCCTCGGTGTAACCCGACAGTCGAATCACTTCCATCCGGTCGAGCAACGGCGCCGGGATGTTCAGCGTATTGGCGGTGGCAACGAACATCACTTCCGAAAGGTCGTATTCCACTTCGACGTAATGGTCGACAAAAGTGGAGTTCTGTTCCGGATCAAGTACTTCAAGCAGCGCCGAACTCGGGTCGCCACGAAAGTCCTGCCCCATCTTGTCGACTTCGTCGAGCAGGAACAAGGGGTTTTTAACCCCGACCTTGCTCATGTTTTGCAGGATCTTGCCCGGCATCGAACCAATGTAGGTTCGGCGATGACCGCGAATTTCAGCCTCGTCGCGCACGCCGCCCAGGCTCATGCGAACGAATTTCCGACCGGTGGCACGGGCAATCGATTGCCCAAGCGAGGTCTTGCCGACGCCAGGAGGACCAACCAGACAAAGGATCGGCGCCTTGAGCCGGTCAACGCGCTGCTGCACGGCCAAATACTCGATGATGCGTTCCTTGACCTTCTCCAGACCCCAATGATCGGTATCGAGGATCTTGCCCGCCGCCGCGAGATCCTTGCTGATCCGCGTGCGCTTTCGCCATGGCAGCGTCGTCAAGGTTTCGATGAAGTTACGGACGACAGTCGCTTCGGCCGACATGGGAGACATCAACCGCAATTTGCGAAACTCGGACTGCGCCTTGGCCAACCCTTCCTTGCTCATGCCGGCGGAATTGACCTTCTTTTCCAGTTCCTCGAGATCGGCGCCGTCTTCTCCTTCGCCGAGTTCCTTCTGAATCGCCTTGACCTGTTCGTTCAGATAGTACTCGCGCTGGCTCTTTTCCATTTGTCGCTTGACGCGTCCACGGATGCGTTTTTCGACCTGCAAAATATCGATCTCGGCTTCGAGTTGCGCCAGCAGACGTTCGATACGCGCACGCACGTCGAACATCTCGAGAATTTCCTGTTTTTGCTCCAGCTTGAGCGGCAGATGTGCGGCGATGGTATCGGCGAGACGGCCCGCCTCTTCAATGCCGGCAATCGAGGTCAGGATTTCCGGCGGAATTTTTTTGTTCAGTTTAACGTATTGATCGAATTGCGCGATCACCGCCCGGCGTAGCGCTTCAACTTCGTGATTGAGTCCTTCGTCCACCAATACGGGCCGCGCATCGGCGAAGAACATTTCGTCGCGCGAGACAATGGTTTCCAGGCGAGCGCGCTGCGACCCTTCGACCAGCACCTTGACGGTGCCGTCGGGAAGCTTCAGCATCTGGAGAATGTTCGCCACGCAACCGACGCCGTACAAGTCCTCGGCTTCCGGTTCGTCCTTGACCGCGAGTTTCTGGGCCACCAGCAAGATGCTTTTTCCGGCTTCCATCGCCACTTCGAGGGCTTTGATCGATTTGGGCCGTCCGACAAACAGCGGGATCACCATGTGCGGAAACACCACCACATCGCGCAATGGCAATAGCGGCAATTCGACCGCTTCGGTAGACAGCTTGGGGGTTGCAGACATCGATTGTGCCCTTTAAGTAAAAGTTCATGCTTCCAGATGGAGGCATGAACCCGTATTTCAAGCCGCGCGCCGCGGCCAGCACATCAGTTGCCGCCGGAAACCTTCGGTTGATCCGCGTAGATCAGGATCGGTTTGGCATCGCCGACAATGACGTTCTCGTCGATGACCACTTCTGTGACATTCTCCATCCCTGGAAGTTCGTACATGGTATCCAGCAGCACCGCCTCGAGTATCGAACGTAAACCGCGTGCGCCAGTCTTGCGCTCCAGGGCCTTTCTGGCAACGGCCATCATCGCGGCGGGGCGTATTTCAAGTTGCACACCTTCCATGCCGAACAGTTTTTGGTACTGTTTGACCAGCGCGTTCTTCGGCTCGACGAGAATCTGCACCAGCGCGGCAACCGACAACTCTTCCAGTGTGGCAATCACCGGCAAGCGCCCGATCAACTCGGGAATCAAGCCAAACTTGATCAGATCTTCCGGTTCGACGCCTCGGAGCACTTCGCCAATCGCCTTTTTGTTGGCTTTGCTCTTGACCTCGGCGCCAAAGCCGATGCCGCCGCCTTCCGAGCGGTTGCGGATCACCTTTTCCAGACCGTCGAATGCACCGCCACAGATGAACAGAATGTTGGTGGTGTCGACCTGAACGAAATCCTGATTCGGGTGCTTGCGCCCGCCTTGCGGCGGCACGGAGGCGACAGTTCCCTCGATCAGCTTGAGCAGCGCCTGCTGCACGCCCTCGCCCGATACGTCGCGGGTAATCGACGGGTTGTCCGACTTGCGCGAAATCTTGTCGATTTCGTCAATGTAAACAATACCGCGCTGCGCTTTTTCCGTATCGTAATCCGCTTTTTGCAGCAGCTTCTGGATGATGTTTTCGACATCCTCGCCCACATAGCCCGCTTCGGTCAATGTGGTCGCGTCAGCCATGACGAATGGCACGTCGAGCATGCGCGCCAAGGTTTGCGCCAGCAGAGTCTTGCCGGACCCGGTCGGACCGATCAACAGGATATTGCTCTTGGCCAACTCCACGTCTTCAGTGGATTTTCCGTAATGGCGCAAGCGTTTGTAATGGTTGTATACCGCCACCGAGAGTATGCGTTTAGCCTGCTCCTGTCCGATCACGTATTGATCGAGCAGCGCCGCGATTTCCTTCGGCGTGGGCAGATCGTTGGTGGCGCTCTTGACACCTTGATCGCTGGCAATTTCATCGCGAACGATATCGTTGCACAGTTCGATGCATTCGTCGCAGATGAACACCGATGGTCCGGCGATCAACTTTTTCACCTCATGCTGACTCTTGCCGCAAAACGAGCAATACAGCAATTTTTCGCTGCCACTTTTCTTATCCGACATTCCGACCTACCTCACACACTGTCAAGCCGCACTCGCGCGGCCGCGATACGCAATTAGATCGCATCCCGATTGGCCAACACCTTGTCGATCAAACCATAGTCGACGCCTTCCTGTGCCGAAAGGAAATTGTCGCGATCGGTATCGCGTTCGATGCGTTCGATGGCCTGTCCGGTGTGGTGCGCCATCAACTCGTTAAGCCTGGCGCGCAGGGCGAGGATTTCCTGTGCGTGGATGGCGATATCCGACGCCTGCCCCTGAAAACCGCCCATTGGTTGATGAATCATCAGACGTGAATTCGGCAACGCAAAACGCTTGCCCTTGGTTCCCGCGGTAAGTAGAAACGCACCCATCGAACACGCCTGCCCCATGCACAGGGTTGACACGTCCGGCTTGATGAACTGCATGGTGTCGTAAATCGACAAACCCGCCGAGACGGACCCTCCAGGGGAATTGATATAAAAGTGAATATCTTTATCCGGGTTTTCCGCTTCCAGAAAGAGGAATTGCGCCACCACCAGATTGGCGGTCACGTCGTTGACCGGTCCGATCAGGAAAACAACGCGCTCCTTGAGCAAACGCGAGTAGATGTCGTAGGCCCGCTCGCCGCGACCGCTTTGCTCGATCACCATCGGCACCAAGCCCAGGGCCTGCGGGTTCCAGTTGTTGTCGTGCTGAATGTGCATTGCGTTTCCTTCTCGCGAATTTCGCCGTCTCAGGACTGATGCCCCATCAGTTCGCCGAACACCACCGGTTTGTCGACCACTCTCGCTTGCCCAAGCACCCAATCGACGACATTCGACTCGACGACCGCGCCCTCCAGTTCGTCCAGACGCTCCGGCTGTGCATAGTACCAGCGGACGACATCCTCCGGATGTTCGTAACTTTGCGCCGCCTCCTGGACCAATGCCCGCACCTGCTCCGGCTTGGCCTGCAATTCGTGGGTTTTAACGATCTCGGCAAACAACAAGCCCAACGCGACCCGCCGCTTGGCCTGTTCGGAGAACCACTCGGGTTGCATCGGCATGTCCTTGACTTTCATGCCGCGCTGCTCCATATCTTGCTTCGCGGATTGCATCAGGCGCTCGATTTCACGGTTGACCAGTGAACCCGGCAAATCGATCGGATTGTTTTGCAACAAAACATCCATCACTTGCCCGGACAGCTTGGCCTGCAGACGCTTCTTGACCTCTCGGCGGAGATTTTCTTCGATTTCGTTACGCATATTAACGAGATCGCCATCCGGCACGCCCAAGGCTTTCGCGAAATCGGCATCGACTTCCGGGAGATTGGCCTCGCATACTTCGTTGACCGTCACATCGAACGTCACTGTCTGGCCGGCAAGTTCCTTCGAAAAATAGTCCGCCGGAAAAGTCAGTTCGAACGAGCAACTCTCACCCACCGCATTTCCGACCACCGCGCTCTCGAAATCGGCAAGCATTCTTCCCTCGCCGAGCACGAAACGATAATCCTTGCCTTGGCCACCGGCGAAGGGTTCGCCATCCTTCTTGCCAAGAAAATCGATACTCACCCGATCACCATTGGCCGCCGCGCGGTCCACGGGTTCATAGCGCACCCGTTGCTTGCGCAGAATATCGATCATGCCATCAATCTCCGCCGCGCCGACATCGAGAGTCGGCCGCTCGATGTCGACCGCCGACAGATCGCCAAGCACAATCTCGGGGAAAACCTCGAAGACCGCTGTGAACTCCATGTGAGCGGAACTGCCGTCACCCTCCTTGACCTCGATACGCGGCGCCCCGGCAACCCGTAACTTTTGTGCGGTGACCGCATCGCTGAACAAGCGACCAAGCGATTCGCTGAGCGCTTCGTTACGCGCCTCGTCGCCGTACTGCTGACGAAGGATGTGGGCGGGAACTTTCCCTGGGCGAAAGCCCGGCATTTTCATGTTCTTGCTCAAACGCTTCAGGCGCTGTTCAACATCCTTGTCAACATCGGCGATGGCCAGCGACAAGTCTAGGCGGCGCTCAAGAGGATTTGCGACGACGGCTTCGGCGTCAGTGGTAGCGGCGTTCGTTTCCATTAACAATCCTTGTGATACGGGCTCAAAGGTAACTGGACCCGAGCTTGGTCGAGGGAACCAGCGCGGCCGGGTGGTGCTCTGCTGTCAGCCTGATCGAAAACACCGGCGATCATCGTGCGCTGTACAGACTAACGTTCAGAATCGGGACTACGTCGCACGGCTTTCGGTTTTCAAAAGCTTTCGCGACCAACTCGCGGACCAGCGAACCCTGCCGGACAGATGTTCTCGCCTCGGTTCCGCGCACGAAAAGCGAATAATTCTACAGCAATATTTCACCGCTCGAAACCGGCATTCCGCGCCACCCACCGCGACCGCGGCACGATTCCCGCACTTCCAGTTTTTGAAAGGCGCCGCACATTCCAGGTCGGCAACGACCAAAAAGAACCATCGACAACACCGATCACAAAACAAATAACATATTTAAAACTGAAAGTTATAAGTATATTTTAACAATAAATCGAATTTTGCCGCATAATCCGTGAAAGACTCAGGCCATGAGGCACGCGTGATTCGCTTTGTCGACCCCGTTCGCTATAAGTCGCTGAAAGCGACAGGAAAACTCCCCTCGCCGGAAGGCGTTGCCGTCGCAATCATCAAGCTGATGCAGCGGGACGACTTTCAGGTGCAGGAACTTGTGCGTCTCGTTCAGTCGGACCCGGCAATCGCCGGGAGACTGCTGAAAATTGCCAATGCCGCCACCTTCGGACGCACGCGGCCTATTATTTCGCTGCAACGGGCCATCGTGGCCCTTGGCGCATTTCGGGTACGCGACATGGTCGTCGGGCTGTCGATCATGTCCAACAACAAATGCGGATTGTGCGCCGCCTTCGATTACGGCGCGTTCTGGGGTCACTCGCTGGCCACTGCCATCGCTTGTCAGGAGTTGGCCCGTTTTGCGCAAATGTCAGCGGAGGAAATCTTCACCGTTGGCTTGCTGGCACGCATTGGCGAACTGGCTCTGGCCTCGTTGTTGCCCGACGACTACACGACCTTGCTGTTCAAGACCCGGCAAGCCGCGCAAGACATGCGGGAACTCGAGCAGCAGGCTTTCGATATGGATCACCTGCAAATCGGCGCGACCATGCTCGCCGAATGGGGTCTGCCGGAGCTGCTGATCCAGGCTGCCTACCATCATGAAGATCCGGACCGTGCCGGCTTCCCGGATGGCTCGCGGTTGCAGACCTTGACCCAATCGCTGCATTTGGCAAGCGCTCTCGGTCAGGTGTGCATGGCCGACGAAGAAACGCGCTGGCGTCTTCTACCGAGTCTACTGACCCGGGCCGCGCGTTTAGGCATTGGCGGCGAGGGGTTGAGCGAAATTGTCGATCGGATCGTGCGCCGATGGCGGGATTGGGGAGCCGTTTTGCACGTTCACACCCGAGATCTACCGCCGTTTGCCGAGATCTTGGTCGCCGGCCCACCGAATCAGCGCGCCAGCGCCGCAGGTGCCGATTCTCCAGCTTTGGCGCCATGCCGTGCGATACAACTGCTCGGCATTCCGGCAGCGGAGTTGGAGCTGCTTACCGAACAGATCCATAGCATGGGATTCCAAGCCCAGTCGATGGGCAACGACGCGGCGGCCCTGCGACAGGTGCTGCGGCAACCGGCTTCTATCGTCATCGCCGACATGGGCATGGCCGGTTTGAATCCGGCGACCTTCTGCCGTCTTCTGCGGCAAACAGCTGCCGGTAAGGAGTGTTACGCCTTGTTGCTGGCGCCGGAGGCGAGCGAAAACATGATAGCTGAAGCCATGGAAGCAGGCGCCGACGATGTGCTGATCAAGCCGCTGAGCACGCACACCCTGCGCATTCGTTTGAATACCGCCGCCAGGATGTTGCTGTTACGGGAGGAAATACAGCGTGAGCGACGTGACATTGTGCGCTCCACGGACGAGTTTGCCGTCGCTCACCGACGCCTGTTGCAAGAAGCCTTGACGGATACGTTGACGCAACTGCCCAACCGCCGGCACGGACTCGACTTTCTCGCCGCCGAATGGGTGTTCGCTCAATCGAACGCGCTGCCGATTGCGTGCCTGATGCTGGACATAGACCACTTCAAGCAGATCAACGACACTTACGGACATGCCGCCGGTGACGCCGTACTGCGGGAACTCGCCGATTTATTGAAAAACGCCACCCGTTCCGAGGACCTGTTGTTTCGTTATGGCGGCGAAGAATTCGCGGCGGTGCTACCCAACGCGACACCACGCGCCGCGCGGCAAATCGCCGAGCGCTTTCGGGCCATGGTTGAGCGCCACGTCTTTCGCTGGGAGGAGCGGATCATTCCGGTCCGACTGAGTATCGGCGTGGCCAGCCCGAGTAGTAACGAAACGAGCAGCCACGCCTTGCTGCAAGCCGCCGACGCCGCGCTGTACCAAGCAAAGGTCGGTGGCCGCAATCGCGTCGTCGCTGTTGGCGGATGAACGACCGATCCGCAAACGATAAAATCCACCGACTTCAGGCAGCCAGCGCGGTGGCGTGATGACGCAGATGGTCCTCGATGAAACTGGCGATGAAATAATAGCTGTGGTCGTAACCCGAATGTAACCGCAGTTCCAGCGGATGGCCGGCGGCGGCACAAGCCTGTCGCAATGCTTGCGGATGCAATTGCTCGGCGAGAAAGCCGTCGGCCTCGCCCTGATCGACCAGCACAGGCAGCCGTTCACGCGCCATGGCGATCAACTCGCATGCATCCCAGGCGCGCCACGCGTCGCGCTCTTCGCCGAGATAGCGCGAGAAGGCCTTCTGCCCCCAAGGACAGGCCGAAGGGTGACTGATCGGTGCGAATGCCGATAACGAACGGTAACGTCCCGGATTGCGCAAGGCACAGACCAAGGCCCCGTGTCCGCCCATCGAATGACCACTAATCGCGCGCCGCGAATCGATCGGCAACCGCGACTCCAGCAGATCCGGCAGTTCATGCACCACGTAATCGTGCATCCGGTAATGCGTGGCCCACGGCGCCTGCGTCGCGTTCAGATAAAAACCGGCGCCGTGACCGAAATCCCAGGCCCCATCCGGATCGCCCGGCACATCGGCACCGCGCGGACTGGTGTCAGGCGCGACGATGGCGATGCCAAGTTCGGCGGCGACCCGCTGCGCCCCGGCTTTTTGCATGAAGTTCTCGTCGGTGCACGTCAGACCAGACAGCCAATACAGGGCCGGCACCGGGCCATCCGCCGCCTGGGGCGGCAGATAAACGGCAAAGACCATCTCGCAGCGCAAGGTCGCCGAATGGTGACGAAAACGCCGATGCCAGCCACCGAAACAACGATTGGCACCGATTTCAACCAAACTCCCGGAGGTTTCCATGGCCGCTCAGTACAAAATGACCGACCGAATACTCTTGCCCTCGTGCATCAGGTCGAACGCGTGATTGATCTCGTCCAGCCCCATGGTGTGGGTAATGAAAGTGTCCAGCGGAATATCGCCTTTTTGCGCCCGCTCGACGTAGGTCGGCAATTCCGTGCGTCCGCGGACGCCGCCGAAGGCCGAACCGCGCCACACCCGACCCGTGACCAACTGGAAGGGCCGCGTCGCGATTTCCTCGCCGGCGCCAGCGACACCGATGATCACCGACTCACCCCAGCCCTTGTGGCAACATTCGAGCGCCGAACGCATCACCTTGACGTTGCCGATACACTCGAAGGAATAATCGACGCCGCCATCGGTGAGATCGACGATCACCTCTTGAATCGGCCGATCATAGTCCGCCGGGTTCACGCAATCGGTCGCGCCGAGTTGCCTGGCGATGGCGAATTTGGCCGGATTGGTGTCGATGGCCACGATCCGCGACGCCTTGGCCATCGTCGCACCGATCACCGCCGACAAACCAATGCCGCCGAGCCCGAAAATCGCCACCGTCGCCCCCGCCTCGACCTTGGCGGTATTGAGCACCGCGCCGATGCCGGTGGTCACGCCGCAGCCGAGCAGGCAAACCTTTTCCAGCGGCGCCTCCTTGGAAATCTTGGCCAGCGAGATTTCCGGCAGAACGGTATATTCGGAGAATGTCGAGGTACCCATGTAATGGAATATCGGCTTGCCATCGCGGGAAAAACGGCTGCTGCCGTCGGGCATCAGCCCCTTGCCCTGTGTGGCGCGAATCGCCTGACAGAGATTGGTCTTGCCGGAAAGGCAAAACTTGCAGGCACCGCATTCCGGTGTATATAGCGGGATGACGTGATCGCCGACCGCCACCGAAGTCACACCCGGGCCTATCGCCTCGACAATACCGCCGCCCTCATGCCCCAGAATGCTCGGAAAAAGCCCCTCCGGATCGGCACCCGAGAGAGTGAATGCATCGGTATGACACACACCGGTGGCCACGATACGAACCAGCGCCTCCCCATGCTTCGGCGGCGCCACATCGACTTCCGTGATATCCAGTGGCCTTCCGGCAGCCCAGGCAACAGCGGCACGTGACTTGATCATCGGTGCATCTCCTTGAAATGAAGTGAAATTCAGTGAAGGTCGCCAGCCTTCAAGCGCGGCAGCCGAAAGACATCAATCCCCTCGTCCCGCAACGCGTCGTAATCCTCCGCTGTCGACTCACCCCGGATCGGCCGCTCAGGCGCTTCCAGGTAGTGGATTTTTCGCGCCTCTTCGGCGAAACGGCTACCCACATCCTCGCAACCCGCCAGCAACATTGCCGCCAATTGCCGATATGTCGCCAGCGTGCCGTCGACCGGTTTGTTCATCCGTTCCGGTCGGTCGACCGATGAGGCCGACGGCTTGAGCGCCGGTGCCAGGTGAACCGCCGACGGCACTCGACGAACCGCCGTCGAGCCGCATTGCGGACAGGACACACCGTCGTCGGCAAGCTGCCGCTCGAATTCCTCGCTTGACTGGAACCAGCCTTCGAAGCGATGGCCATGCGCACACACGAGGTCAAAAATGATCATCCGGGACCCGCAGTTTTCAAATATGAGTGAACCGAGCGGACATGAGCGAGAAAAACGTGTCACGCCATTGGTGCCCAGAGCCGGGATCGAACCCGCACGACCGCAAGGTGGGGCAACTTAAATCGAGGCCCAACGCAAATCCAAAATATTCCACGCATTTTACGCGTTGCGCGCACTGAGGTAAAATCCAAGGCTTCGCTGCCTGGGTGGTGAAATTGGTAGACACAAGGGACTTGAACATTGAGCACCGGGAAGCGAAAGCGCCCGCGTGAATCCCCTCAAATTCGGCGAAACCCCTGGCCTTTGGGCCGAGGCAACGCCGAGCCGAGCCTCGCGAGAGGAAGGTGTAGAGACTAGACGGGGGGCACCTACAGCGCGTGGCGCCACGGTGAAGGCATAGTCCAGCGCACGAACAGCAGCGGCTGGCGGCGAAAGCCGATGTGTGACGAAAATCCCTCGGCGCAAGCCTTACGGGTTCGATTCCCGTCCCAGGCACCAGCACTAAAGTGCTGTTTATTTTTAATATTGCAGCGCTGTTCGGCAATTTCATGCCGACAACGCGCCTCACTCTTTCCACTGGCCAATATTGCTTGGCCTGCCACAAATCATTGGCAAGCAAACTCCTCCGCCAATTCTTGCCGTGTAACCGTACAAACCCGCCGCCATACGCAAGGCTGGGGTGGATTGCCCCGGGAATCGGCAAGGGCATGAATGTGAGTCAGGCAGCTACTGCCTGCCCGATTTGACAGCAATAGTAGTTTGTCCCAGCTTCGGCAGAAGGAATATATTCGATAGGCTCACTGAATCAAATGCCACCGTGCTCGGAAGCTACGGGAACACAACTCTTGGCGAGGCCTCATGAATACAGAAACCCTGAACACCCCCACTTCAAATCATGAACCAGATGTCGAAGGGCTTGACAGATCTCAAGGAAGGATGGGGTGGCGATTACCCGTTAGAGGCCGTTTTTGTGCGAACGGAAACGCGCACTGTTCAAGAAGTCGTTCGGCGAATTGAAGCTGGTCGCTACCAACTTGACCCAGACTTCCAGCGGGACTTCGTTTGGCCTATAGCCAAGCAATCCCGACTAATTGAATCCTGTGTGATGAGAATTTCTCTCCCTGTTTTTTTATGTTGCATTCTTAGCTCAAGAGAGGATCGTGACCTTCCCCCGAAAATTCGTCCGCCAAGGGTGACTAAAATTGGCGTCACCTTTGGAAGGCGGGAAATGAAGAGACCGACGCAGGCATACACGCCCGAGTTCAAGGAACTGGCGGTCAAGCGCCTC
>Ga0208938_1000225_pt1 | contig 49544 bp, 44 predicted proteins | sample AD_UKC125_MetaG_FD_184434 | JGI IMG/M metagenome (GOLD analysis project Ga0208938, IMG submission 184434) | Active sludge microbial communities of municipal wastewater-treating anaerobic digesters from USA - AD_UKC125_MetaG (SPAdes) (version 2) | ecosystem: Engineered > Bioreactor > Anaerobic >... | reverse complement strand
GCATCTCAGCTCTATGCCGGGCTGTCCCCGTAAATGTCGATGACCACGACCTCGGGAGGGTTGAATATCCTCGGGAGTTTTTCGTTGTATGAAAGCCCCCTGCTGACTACCTGCATCATGTCACCATGGCGGTATACCCCTCCCGCATACCTGGGGAACCATCCCTGGCCGGGCGCATAAAGGCCGTTCAGTATGAACGGTATCCTGACCTGCCCTCCGTGTGCATGCCCGGACAGGACCAGGTCGAATCCGAACCTTTGGTATGTCCTGAACCGTTCCGGTCGGTGGGCCAGCAGTATCCTGTAGCCCGGCACATCATCCAGGCCGTCGAATGCATCATGCATCATCTGCTCCCAACTGCGGTCATCATCGTCTATAAGTTCGATGTAAGGGTCATCCACGCCGCAGATGATGAGCTCCGCGCCGTTGACCGTCAGGGCCGTCCAGCTCTGTTCAAGGACCGTCACGCCGTATCCCCTTATCATATCTTTTATCTCATCGACCCTGAAAGTCCAGCATTCATGGTTCCCGGTGACATAGAAAACCGGAGCTGTCCCCCTGATGCCGGCAAGAAACATCTCGGTCCCGGCATGGGGCACCTTGTCGTCGGCTATGTCCCCGGTCAGGGCTATCAGGTCAGGTTCCTGCTTTTTGACCAGGTCCACCAGGTCCTGCTGGTTTTCCCCGTAAATGGAACTGTGCAGGTCGGCGATCAGCACGATCCTCACATTTTGACCGGGACCCAGTTTTTCAGTGGTTATGGTGTACCTCCGGACGACCAGTCCGCGGTAGAAAGCAGCAAATGCGATCAGGACAAAAAGGCCTGCAACGGCCAGTGCGGCGACCGTCCTCCTTCTTCTCCCTTTCAGGCCGGGCCCGGCTTTGCCAGCTGGCTTGGTTCCACAGGCCGGCCCGGTTCCCGTCTCATATATGTCCGTCTTCTCGCTTCCTGTTTGGCCGTTAATCGCTGATCCCCTCCGTATCTTGCTTATTCGCCTGAAGAGCGTGCCACCTGCCCTCTTCCAGGACCAACGGTGGACTGGGTATTGTTGATCCTCCTGAAGACCTTGTCCATGTCCAGGTCGTTCCGTGTGATTTCATCTATGAAGAAGTCTCCTGCACAGTTGCGGCCCAGTTCCCCGGAAAACCCGGATATGGCCTCCATGTCCGCGTCCCTGAGATCGTCTTAACGCGGCCCCATCGCCCGTTGAGCTTCTGTTCCAGTTCCCTGCGTTTCTTCCTCGCTTTAATGCGATTGGCTATGATGATACAGGCGATCGCGATGATCCCCGCACATGTATATAAAATGCCGTCCGTCATGGCTTTCCCTTTCCATCCGCCGGAAACAGTTTTTAGCGTTTTCCTATAAATATACCATATACCAGCAGAAATTGTCTCTAAATGGGGTAAAAACACCAGGCACAGGATCACCAGCCCATGAAACAGGACGCACAGTCACGGCAGTATAAACCGGATTACAGCAGTAAAAACCGTGTTACGGCAGTGTTACCCGGGTCGCGGCAATATTAACCGGGTTGCGGCAGTGTTACCCAGGTCGCGGCAGTATTACCCGGGATGCGGCGATATTAACCGGGATGCGGCAGTGTTACCCGGGTCGCGGTAATATTACCCGGACCGTGCAGGTACATATTTTTTGATCGTTATGTGTAGAAATTACAGTTTTGTGTGTCATCTTGAAAATTTTCGTTTACTATAATGCGTCATCTTAGGTTTTATGTCACCTGCTTATTATTTTGTAATAAAAATACTGTGAAACCCACACATAACTTTAAATTTTTCACACCGGGAGATGCAACAGGTGATGCAAGCGAGGCGACGGGAGATGGACCATGCAATGCAACAGGTGATGCAAGCGAAGCGACGGGAGATGGACCATGCGAAGCAACAGGCAACGCACCAGGTGAAACTACAGCAACGCACAGGCGAAGTTACAGGTGACGCACCAGGCGAAACACCAGGCGAAGCTACAGGCGACGCACCATACGATGCAACAGGTGATGCGCCAGGAGATTCACGGGCGACGCAACAGGCAAAGCTACAGGCGACGCACGGGCGACGCACCAAGCGATGCAAAAATAAGGAGGGGTGTCCCTTTGGTCATAACCGGGGGGACACCCCTCTCAACCTATAGGCCTTTCAGTCTTGTGGACAGTTTGCCGTCAACTGATGCTGTATGTCCAGCGCTGCCGCATGACAACTCATGCTGTGGATCCCTCAGGCAGGCTGTTTTCAGCACATTCAGCCCGTTCCGCGGGCAGGATGTTTTAGTACATTCCGTTCATTCCGCCGCCTGCAGGCATCGGAGGCTCCTTCTCCGGCTTTTCTGCCACGAGGCTCTCGGTGGTCAGTACCATGGCTGCTATGGATGCAGCGTTCTGGAGCGCAGTCCTCGTGACCTTAGTAGGATCGACGATACCTGCCTTGATCATGTCGACGTACTCTTCCTTCAATACGTCGAAGCCTACGCCTACCGGGCTGTTGCCGACCTTGTCGACGATGACGGAACCTTCGAGCCCGGCATTGGTAGCGATCTGTCTGACAGGCTCTTCGAGGGCCTTCATTATGATCTGTACGCCGGTCCTTTCATCGCCTTCGACCTGCTCAAGCAGCTTGGCGACCTTCGGGATCGCATCCACGAATGCCGTGCCGCCGCCGGCCACGATACCTTCCTCGACAGCTGCCTTCGTTGCTGCAAGTGCGTCCTCGATGCGGAGCTTCTTTTCCTTCATTTCTGTTTCCGTCGCAGCACCGACCTGGATGACGGCTACGCCGCCGGCCAGCTTCGCAAGCCTCTCCTGGAGCTTCTCCCTGTCGAAATCGGAAGTGGTCTCCTCGATCTGGTTCTTGATCGAGTTGATCCTCTTCTTGATCTCGTCCGGGCTTCCTGCGCCGTCGACGATGATGGTGTTCTCCTTCTGGACCTTGACCTGTCTTGCCCTGCCGAGCTGCGAGAGCTTGACTTCCTTCAGGTCGAGACCGAGCTCATCGGAGATGACCTGTCCGCCGGTCAGGATAGCGATATCCCTGAGCATTTCCTTCCTTCTGTCGCCAAAGCCGGGTGCCTTGACAGCAACTGAAATGAATGTGCCGCGGAGCTTGTTGAGTACCAGCGTCGTCAGCGCTTCGCCTTCAACGTCCTCGGCGATTATGAGCAGCTTCTTGCCGGCCTGGACGATCTGCTCGAGCAGCGGCAGCAGATCCTGTACGTTGCTGAGCTTCTTGTCGGTGATGAGGATGTATGGATCATCGAGGACAGCTTCCATCTTATCGGTATCGGTCACCATGTAAGCGGAAATGTATCCCCTGTCGAACTGCATACCTTCGACTATCTCAAGGGTCGTGCCCATGGTCTTGGCTTCCTCGACGGTGATTACGCCGTCATTGGTAACCTTTTCCATGGCATCGGAAATCAGTTCGCCGATATAGTCGTCATTTGCGGAGATAGATGCTACTCTCGCGATGTCTTCCTTGCCCTGTACCTTCCTGCTGTTTTCCTTGATGGCTTCTACTGCGGTATCTACAGCCTTGGCCATACCTTTTTTGAGTATCATCGGGTTGGCGCCTGCTGCCACGTTCTTCATGCCTTCCCTGATGATAGCCTGGGCAAGCAGCGTCGCCGTGGTCGTACCGTCACCGGCAACGTCGTTGGTCTTCGTGGCGACTTCCTTCACGAGCTGTGCGCCCATGTTTTCGAATTTGTCCTCGAGTTCTATTTCCTTTGCGATAGTCACACCGTCATTGGTAACAAGAGGAGTACCGAACTTCTTGTCAAGAACTACGTTCCTGCCTTTTGGTCCAAGGGTGACCTTGACTGTGTCAGCCAGCTTGTTGACGCCTCTTTCCAGTGCGTGCCTGGCCTCCTCTGCAAAAATGATATCTTTTGCCATATGCTTTTTGCCTCCTTGTCTGCTAATTATTTATTGAACCAATCAGAATTGTCAGCTGATCATTCGACCTTAGCCAGAATATCGCTCTGTTTGAGGATCGTATACTCCACGTTGTCGATCTTTACCTCGGTCCCTGCATATTTGCTGATAAGTACCTTGTCGCCGACCTTTACTTCCATCTTGATCTCTCTGCCCTTGTCGTCATAGCCGCCGGGTCCGACTGCCACGACTTCGGCGACCTGCGGCCTCTCCTTCGCGCTGCCCGGAAGGACTACGCCGCCCTTGGTAACTTCTTCTGTCTCAAGCATCTTGATTACGACTCTTTCACCCAATGGCTTTATTGTCATAAAGTATACCTCCTGTTATATTTTTTTACACTTTATTAGCACTCACTAATGTTGAGTGCTAATCGTACTAATAATATTATATAATACCCATTCTTTAATCAAATATGTGTATTTTCTAAATTATGCCGTTTTTGGGCCGATATCTCGAATTACATGGATAATTTGCCTGATTTCACCGTTTTTCATCTTCAAGTTCTCTTTTTCAGCTCGTCAAATACATCCGAAAGTGTCATCCCTCTCTCCGCCAGGAGGACCATCACGTGGTAAAACAGGTCTGCCACCTCTGCCTGTATTTCCGATGGCGAACCGTTCTTGGCCGCGATCATGACCTCACCGGCTTCTTCGGCGATCTTCTTGAGTATCTTGTCGAGACCTTTCGTGAACAGGTAATTGGTGTAGGAACCTTCCTTCGGATTCGCTTTCCTGTCGAGGATGACGCCGAATACTTCCGTGAGGATCCCTGGGCCTGCTGCCGTGCCGCCGCTGCTGCATGCTCCTCCGGCCGGCGCCTCCTGTGCCGCTGTACCGCCGTCCGGTCCTGCGTCCATGGCGTTGCCGCACTTCTCCGCATCTGCTGCAGCGGCATCTTTCCACGCGTCTGCAGCATTCCCGCCCGGGCTTCCCGTTATCCCCGCCGTATCCGTGCCTTCTCCGGGTCCGGGCGGATCAAACTTCGTGAAGAAGCAGGAATGATGCCCGGTATGACAGGCGGCGCCGGTCTGTTCGACTTTTATCAGCAGTGCGTCCCCGTCACAGTCGATGCTGATGTTCCTCACCTTCTGGTAATGGCCCGAGGTCTCCCCCTTGAGCCAGAGCTTCTGCCTGCTCCGGCTGTAGTAGTGTACATAGCCGGTCCTTATCGTTTCCTTCAGCGACTCCTCGTTCATGTATGCCAACATCAGTACCTCATCGGTCCTTGCATCCTGGGCGATCACAGGAACAAGGCCGTCAGCGTTGAACTTCACCATGCCAGGAATGTCAGCCATCTCACACCCTCACTTCCACACCTTTTTCTTTCAGCCAGAGCTTCAGTCCACGTATGTCGATCTCCCTGAAATGGAACAGCGACGCCGCAAGAGCCGCGTCGGCCTTCCCTTCGGTCAGCGCCTCATAGAAATGTTCTTTCCTGCCTGCGCCACCTGAAGCCGTCACCGGTATGCCCGCTTTTTCCGCGACCGCACTGGTCAGTTCGATATCAAAGCCGTCTTTCGTGCCATCGCGGTCCATGCTGGTAAGAAGGATCTCACCTGCACCGAGCTCCGCTGCCCGGGCGCTCCATTCCACGGCATCCAGCCCGGTGTTGACACGTCCTCCGTTTATGTATACATCCCAGCCTTTCCCGTCCTCACGCCTCTTCGCATCGATGGCGACCACCACTCGGCTGCTCCCGAAACGCTCCGCGGCTTCGGATACCAGTTCCGGCCTCCTGACGGCGGCGGAATTCACCGATACCTTGTCCGCGCCGGCTTTGAAGATCCTGTCGAAATCCTCGCAGGTCCTGATTCCGCCGCCCACCGTAAAAGGGATCGAGATACATCCGGCCACCCGCCGCACCACATCGGCCATCGTATCACGGCCTTCCGTAGACGCCGTTATATCGAGCAGCACAAGTTCGTCTGCGCCGGCTTTTTCATAAAACGCCGCATTTTCCGCAGGGTCCCCGGCATCCCTGAAATCGACGAAGTTGACTCCTTTGACGACCCTGCCGCCCAAAACATCCAGGCATGGTATGATTCTTTTGAACCCCATATGCCGACCTCTTTCCTTTCCAGATTGAGCCTCTTCCCGGCCGACCCATCCGGCCCGTCCGAAGCCGCGGTGTTGCGTATCCGGTCCATCCGGGTCCGCCCGTCTGGTTCCGCACATCCGGATATGGCCCCTTCCCTGTCCGGCCTGTCCTTATCCGGACTGTTTACAGGCCCGGTCATCCGGCTGCCTTTATGGCCTCCTCCAGGTCCAGGGTCCCCGTGTAGAGAGCCTTTCCTACGATCGCTCCTGCGATCCCTATATCCTTCAGGTTTATGATATCTTCAAGGTTCGTTACCCCGCCTGAAGCGATTACTTCGATCCCGACAGCCCCGACCATTTCCTCCATAGCTCTCAGGTTCGGGCCCTTGAGCATGCCGTCCCTGGATATGTCGGTATATATTATGACCGTGGCCCCGAGCCCCTCCATCTTCCTGGCAAACTCGGCGGCCGTGAACCCGCTGGTCCTCGTCCATCCTTCTGTCGCAACGAAACCGTCCCTGGCGTCCACTGCAACGGCAAACCTTCCGCTGAACATCTCGGCAGCCTTTTTCACCAGCATGGGATCGTTTACCGCGGATGTGCCGAGTATGACCCTTTTTACGCCTTTGTCCAGCAGCATCTCCATCGTCTCCGTTGTCCTGATGCCTCCGCCCGCCTGGACAGGCATCCCCACGGCTGCCGCTATCCTGCTGATCACATCCGCATTCTGCGGGCTCCCCAGCCTGGCCCCGTCGAGGTCCACCACGTGGAGGTACTGCGCTCCGGCCCGTTCGAACATGCAGGCCATCTCCACGGGATCGTCGGAATACACCGTGACATCGTCGAACCTTCCCTGGACCAGCCTTACGCATTTCCCGTCCTTTATATCTATTGCAGGGTATATCACCATTTCGTCCCAACTCCGATCATAAATACTGGCTTTTGCCCGCACAGCCCCAGAACCCGCGCTATACTCCAGCCTGCCTGTTCCGGCGTCGGGGCCGGATCACAGCGCTCCCTTGGTTGACATGACGCCCTTTATCCTGTCGTCTGTCCTCGTCGCCTCGTCAAGCGCCCTTCCGAACGCCTTGAATATGGCTTCGCATATATGGTGGTTGCTGCTGCCGTACGGAACGTTTACGTGTATATTCATGCCGGCGTTCACGGACACCGCCCTGAAAAACTCCTCTACCAGTCCCGTCTCGAAATTCCCCGCGAACTCGCCGCTGAATTTCACGTTGAACACAAGGTAAGGCCTTCCTCCGAGGTCCACGCTGACCATCGCGAGCGCCTCATCCATCGGGATGCTCGCCGAGCCGTACCTCCTTATGGATTCCTTTCCTCCCAGCGCCTGCCTCAGCGCCTGCCCGAAAACGATGCCGACATCTTCCACCGTGTGGTGCGCATCCACCTCAAGGTCGCCTTTCGCCCTGATCTCCAGGTCCAAAAGGCCATGTTTCGAAAGCAGCGTCAGCATGTGGTCGAAAAAACCGATGCCTGTATCGGCAACGCACCTTCCGCTGCCGTCCAGGTCCAGCTTCAGCCATATGTCGGTTTCCGCAGTCTTCCTGCCAAGTTCGGTTTTCCTGGCCATCCTTACACCCCCGTTTATGTATCTCACAGTCCTGCTCCTGGCAGGACTTTCAGGTCAGTCAGCTTTGTCCCTGTCCCGGCAGTCCGGGCCTTCGCAAGTCCCGCGGGACATCCCCTTCAGCCGGTTTCATGGGATGTCCGCGCCCCCGAGTATCCTGTCCAGCACCTCGATGAAGGTCCGCATTTCTTCGTCGGTGCCGATGGAAATACGCAGATGATTGTCTATCAGGGGCTTTTTGAAATACCTGACGAGTATGCGGTTCTCCTTCAGCCTTAAGTACAGGTCCTCGGCCCGTAAATGCCTGTGGCTCGCGAACACGAAGTTGGTCGACGAGTCCGGGACGCTGAAATCCCGTTTCCTCAACTCGGCAGTGAACCATTCCCTGGTTTCTATGATTTTCCTGGTGACGCCCCTGTAATATTCCTCATCCTCGAGCGCCGCAATGCCGGCTGTCATCGCAAGCCTGTCCAGCGTGTACGAATTGAATGAATTCTTGACGCGCTCAAGCGCCCGTATCAGCCCGCTGTCACCAAAGGCAAGGCCTATCCTCATCCCGGCCAGCGCCCGGGATTTTGAGAAGGTATGTACTACAAGCAGGTTCGGGTACTCATCTATCAGGCCGACAGCCGACTCCCCGCCGAAATCGGTGTACGCTTCATCCACTATGACGACGGCGTCAGGGTTGCCGTCCAGTATATTCCGTATCGCGGACAGCGGCAGTGCCCTGCCGGTCGGCGCATTTGGGTTTGCAAATACGACGCCTCCGCTGCTCCTCATCAGTTCCGGCCGGATGTCGAACCCGGAGTCGAGCGGCACGGTCTCATAAGCGAGCCCGGACAGCAGCGCGTATACCGGGTAGAACGAATAGGTTATTTCCGGGAACACGATGGTCCTGTCCGGGTCGAAAAAGGCCATGAAAGAGAACGCCAGCACCTCATCGGACCCGTTGCCGGCAAAGACCTGTTCCTTTTTCACTCCGTACCTGACGGCAACTGCGCTGATGAACGCATCACAGGTCGGGTCCGGATAGAGCTTCAGGTTTTCTCCCACGGCCTGCCTGACCGCTTCCAGCACCTTCGGCGACGGTCCGTACGGGTTCTCGTTCGTGTTGAGCTTTATGTAACTTCCGTCCTCGGGCTGCTCGCCCGGAACATAAGGATCGAGTTTCCTCGTCAGTCTGCTCCAGTACCTGTCCATGTTGCTGCTCCCTTCCGTTGTCGGTTTTTCGTGTCGGTTTGCGTGCTGCCGTGAAAAACCTCCGGCATCCTGCAAACAGTTATTTTTCAAAACGTACCCTTATCGCGTTTGCGTGCCCGTCCAGCCCTTCGTATTCAGCAAAACCGATCACCGCGTCCTTCGCCTTTTCCAGGGCGCTCTTCGTATATGATATCACACTGGATTTCTTTACGAAATCATCCACGCTCAAAGGTGAAAAGAACCTTGCAGTCCCGCCGGTCGGCAGCACGTGGTTGGGACCGGCATAGTAATCGCCCAGCGGTTCAGGCGACCAGTTCCCGAGGAAAACGGCCCCGGCGTTCCTGACATACGCAAGGCGGCTGAAAGGCTCTTCCACGCACAGTTCCAGGTGCTCGGGCGCCATACGGTTGACGACGTCCATCGCCGCGTCCAGGTCGTCGACTATGATCGCTGCACCGTATGCCGACAGCGAACTGTCCAGTATCTCCTTCCGTGCAAGCCTCCTGTACTGGTCCCCCATCTCCCTGCACACTGCCTGCGCAAGGTCCGTCGAGGGAGTGACGAGTACCGCCGCGGAAAGGACGTCGTGTTCTGCCTGGGAAAGCAGGTCCGCTGCAACGTAAGCGGGATTTGCCGACTCATCGGCGACGACCATGATCTCGCTTGGACCGGCGAACATATCTATGCCGCAGTATCCATAGGCAAGCCTTTTGGCTGTCGATACATATATATTTCCGGGTCCGGCTATCTTATCGACCCTCGGTACGGTCCCGGTCCCGAAGACCATCGCTGCGATAGCCTGGGCGCCGCCTATCCTGTAGATTTCCGTGACCCCGGCCTCGATGGCTGCCACGAGCGCGGCAGGATCCACGCTGCCGTCCGGGCCCGGGGGCGTTGCCATTATGATGCGCTCCACTCCCGCGACCTTTGCGGGCAGGGCGTTCATAAGCACAGAAGACGTCAGCACCGCCGTACCTCCCGGGACATAGATACCCACGGTTCCAAGAGGTCTGATGAGCTGTCCCAGCAGTATGCCGTCTTCCCCGGTGGTGAACCAGGAGTTCATCTTCTGTTTTTCATGGAAAGCCTCTATGTTTGCCCTGCATTTCCTGATTATTTCGAGCAGTTTCGGATCTATGGACCCATAGGCCTCTTCGATCTCGCTCCCCGATACCCGCAGGGACGGGGCATCCAGGTCCACCCCGTCGAATTTCCTCGTATATTCAAGGACTGCCCTGTCGCCGTTTTTTCTGACGTTTTCTAGTATCTCAAGGACCTTTTCCACCACGTCCTGCCTGCCGACGCTTTCCCTGTCGGCAAGCCTTTCGAAGATGTCCGAATCTTTCCCCTGTCTCAGGTCGATTATTCTCAGCATGGAATTGCCCCCCTTCAGGCTTCGTGCTTCTCTTCAAGCTGCTTCCTCAGCCCGTCGACTATCCTGTTTATCCTTTCACTCTCCATCTTGGCGCTTACCCTGTTCACTACGAGCCTGGCGCTTATGTCGGCTATGGTCTCCAGCACGACCAGCCCGTTCTCCTTCAGTGTCCTCCCGGTTTCCACCAGGTCCACTATCACCTCGGCCAGCCCCACCAGCGGCGCCAGCTCCACGGAACCGTTGAGCTTTATCACTTCGATGGATTCGCGCCGTTTGTGTTCGAAATACTCCCTCGCGATACGGGGATACTTGGTCGCCACCCTCTTGTTGTTGAGGCTGTCGAGCTTCCCTGCGAGTTCCGCGGGTCCCGCCACCACCATTTTGCAGGCGGCAAAGCCGAGGTCCAGCACCTCGTACAGGTGCCTTCCCTCCTCAAGGAGAGTATCCTTCCCGACGATCCCCATGTCCGCCGCCCCGTATTCCACATATGTGGGGACATCGGCGGGCTTCACGAGGAAAAACCTGATTTTGCCGGATTCATCGGTGAAAATCAGTTTCCTCGACCCGGCCCTGTACTCCGAGCAGTCGATCCCGATCTTCTCCAGCATTTCCACTGCGGCATCAGTCAGTCTTCCCTTGGACAACGCTATCGAAAGGTACCGCATACTCTTCACCCCTTCAACAACTCGCTGATTTTTACCCTGGCCGTCTCTCCCGACTGTACGTAATGGATCTCGATATTGTCCTCGTCCAGGATGCTGATGACGCCGCCTATGTCCTTTTCGGCCGCGTACCTGACAGCCTCCTGCACGGTCATGTTGGAAACGTCCAGTTCAACAGCCAGTCCCTGTTTCCTCAGCACAGAGCACAGTTCGAACGCCGCGGCCCGGCCTTCCCTGAGATAATGCACGAACGTATCCGTGACGGGTTTCTCTGCCGGGGCCTTCTGCCTCTGGAGGGCTGCCATGACCATGTTCACGCCAAGCGTGAAACCTGTGGCAGGGCAGTCCTTCCCGAACTCGCCTGCGAGCCTGTCATACCTGCTGCCCGTAAGTATCGGGAAACCAACGCCGTAAGTAAAGCCCCTGAAAATGACGCCAGTATCATAAGTCTGGTCCCTCAGCATCCCGAGATCCACGGATATGTACCGTGAATGCCCGTAATCATCTAGTATTTCAAGGATCTCGCTGATATTGTCCAGCGCGGCTTTTGACTTTTCGTTCAGGTTATATGAGCGGGCCTTCTCTATAACATCGGAGGACCCGAAGAAGCGCGGCAGGCCGAAGATCAGCTGTTTCAGGTCGTCCCTGATGCTGGTGCGTTTCAGGAACTCGCCGAGGCCGACGTTGTCCTTCCTGTATATAAGCATCCTTACCTGCGAGACTTCCTCGTCGGAAAGCCCTGTCTCTTCCATCAGCCCGTTGAAGAATTCCACCTGCCCGATATCGATCTGGAAATTCTCAAGGCCGCTGGTTTTAAGCGCCTGTATGGCTATCGATATCACTTCGGCATCCGATTCCGGCGTGTTCACTCCGAATATCTCGACGCCGGCCTGGGTGAATTCGCTCTGCTTGCCGCCCCCGTAATCATTGTAGCGGTAAACGTTGCCGATGTATGAAAACCTGAGCGGCCAGGCTGCATCCTTGAATTTCGTGGCTGTTATCCTTGCTACGGGGACCGTGAAGTCGGGCCTGAGGACAAGTATCCTTCCCTGCTGGTCAAAGAACTTGAACATGTTTTCCTGCAGGATGCCGCTGCCCTCGGATGCAAACACGTCATAGAACTCGATGGCGGGCGGTTCGACCTCTCTGAACCCGTAACTCCTGAAAAGCATCCTCAGCCTGTGTTCCAGTTCCCTCTTCTGGTAGCAGTCATCACAAAGGATGTCATGCACTCCGTCAGGCGTGTATATTTTCCACTTGGACAAGCCGGGCACCCCCCTGTAGCGCGTTTGCGCTGTCCCGGGACCGGTACGATTTTCGCGAGCATCCCTCCAACCTGCGGATACTTTTCCGCCGGGACAGCAGCGGATATAGCGCCATCCAATCTGCTTTATTGCTTTATCACGCTAAACTGATAAATAGATGAATTGAGAATATTATAGAATATGGAAATGGATTTGTCAATATCTTTTAATCGAGGTGCAGTTCGGATGCGATGATGTCGAGGTGGTTCCCCGAGCATCCGCTTCCGTTCCAGTGGATGCAGTTCCTGCAGGAAATGCTTTCAGTATGGTCCGGTCTCCCGGCGGGATGCCTGTAGCCCAGGTGTCTGCATGACCGCGCTATCGCGGCAAGGCTTTCATCACTGTAATCATAGATATCCATATGATACCTCCGGACAAAGTACGGTACCGGGAAATCCCGGTACCTGGTTACACTGTATTATTTGCAGAACACCTGTATGATATACCGCCCGTCAGAGCCTGACCAGGTTGGCAAACTCAGCCAGCAGGCGCTTCATCCCGTGGTTTTTGAACTGTATCTCAAGCACCTGGTCACCCTTGTCGATCATGACGCCGGTGATGGTGCCGATCCCGAATTTCTTGTGCACCACCCGGTCTCCGGCCTTGTATTCTGCAGCGGCGGCCTTTCCTTTCCCTGCTGACTGACCCGGCACACCGATGCCCGGGACAGGTTTGAAACCGCCGATGCCGCGGCCTTCGCCGAAGCCGTGGCCCCCGTGCCATGCATAACTGCTCCGGCCTGCAGACCCGCCGGCACCGCTCTTCCTGTCGCCGCAGATCTCTATAAGTTCATCCGGGATGTCTTCCATGAACCTGGAGCACCTGTTGTAAGAAGTGCTGCCAAAAAGCGTCCTTGCATGGGTGCTGGTGAAATAGAGCCTTTCCATGGCCCTTGTTATGCCGACATAGCAGAGCCTTCTCTCCTCCTCCAGGGCGGCTTCACTTTCCATCGAGCGCAGCCCCGGGAACACACCCTCTTCGAAGCCGGGTATGAACACTACGGGGAACTCGAGCCCCTTTGCGCTGTGCAGCGTCATCAGCGCCGTGTAGTCCTGTTCGGTTTCCATGCTGTCTATGTCCATCACCAGCGAGACATTGGCCAGGTACGCTTCGAGCCCTTTTTCCTCGCTCCGGGTCTCGAAATCCATGGCACCCGATATGAGTTCCCTGATGTTTTCGATGCGGTTCTTCGACTCCTCGGTGTCTTCCGCCTGCAGTTCGTCCAGTATGCCCGACTTGTTTATCACCGCATCGATGAGCTCGGATACGCCGGCGCTTTCCGACATCTTCCTGAAGTCTCTGATCATGTCCGCAAACCCGGTGAGCCTGTCTGCCGCACGTTTCAGTTCAGGTATCTCCGACGCGGACGAGACTATCTCGAATATGCTGCAGCCCCTTTCGACTGCAAGTTCTTCGGCTGTGCCCAGCGTCGTATTGCCGATGCCTCTCCTGGGCACGTTGATTATCCTCTTGAGCGCGATATCGTCCGACGGATTCTGTATTAGCCTGAGGTACGCGATGATGTCCTTGATTTCCTTCCTGTCGTAGAACCTGAGCCCTCCGAATACCCGGTAGGGTATCCCTGCCCTCATGAACGCCTCTTCAAGCGCACGGGACTGGGCATTCACCCTGTACAGCAGCGCGAAGTCACTGTATTCCCTGCCCTCTTCCCGCACAAGCCTTTCTATCTCCCTTGTTATGAAATCGGCCTCTTCCCTCTCGTCGCCGGCTTCGTAATACCGTATCCTCTCGCCCTTCTCATTCCTGGTCCAGAGTTTCTTGCTCTTCCTGCCGTGATTTTTCCTGATCACGTTGTTGGCGGCATCGAGTATAGTGCCGGTGGAACGGTAATTCTGCTCCAGCTTGATGACCTTCGTGTCGCCGAAGTCTTTTTCGAATTCCAGGATATTGCGTATGTCCGCCCCCCTGAAGCTGTAGATGGACTGGTCGTCGTCGCCCACGACGCAGAGGTTCCGGAAGTTCCCCGAAAGCAGGTTTACCAGCATATACTGGGCGTGGTTCGTGTCCTGGTATTCATCCACCAGTATGTACCTGAACTTTATCCGGTACTCTTCCATGACGTCCGGGTTGTCGACGAACAGCTTTATCGTCAGCATTATTATGTCGTCGAAATCCAGCGCATTATTGCTTTTGAGCTTTTTCTGGTAAAGGTCGTATATGGCGGCTATCTTGCCGAGCCGGTAATCAGATCCCACATCCCTGGCGAAATCCTGCGGTTCCCTGAGTTCGTCCTTTGCCCTGCTTATCTTCGCGAGCACTTCCTTTACCGGGAAGTTGCTCTCATTGAACCTCAGTTCCTTCATACAGTCCTTTGCAAGCGCCTGCTGGTCAGCCGTGTCGAATATGACGAAATTCCTGCTGTATCCGAGCCTGTCGATGTACCTCCTCAGGATCCTGACACACGCCGCGTGGAACGTACCGACCCATATGCCTTCCACGGCTTCGCCAAGCATGTTTTCAAGCCGTTCCTTCATTTCCCTCGCGGCCTTGTTTGTGAAAGTGATGGCCAGGATCGACGAGGGATGGACGGGGTTGTCCATCATGATAAGACGGAGCCTTTCCTGTTCTTCAGGCGTGACGTCGCCGCCCGAAGCGGCTCTGCGCATGAGTTCGATATCCGCCCCGGTAAGGCTCGGGGGAACTCGTTCCGAATGGTAAGCGTTCCCGTACTTTATCATGTACGCGATCCTGTTCACAAGTACCGAGGTCTTGCCGGACCCGGCGCCGGCCAGGACCAGCAAAGGCCCTTTTACCTGGAAAACAGCCTGTCTCTGCTGGGGGTTGAGCCTTCCATATTCCTTCTCCAGCAGTTCCTTCCTCAACTTTAAGAATTCAAGCCTGTCTACATCAGTAATCATCAGATCAGCACCCTGTCAAAATCCATGTCCCCGTTCGGGTTTAATAAGCTGCCTCTCCCATTATAACCAACGATATGCCGGTGCGCAACACGAAAACAAACATTTGTTCGAATGCCTGATTATTCCTGCTTCTGATCGTTCAGCATCCCGGGAAATACCGGAGGTGCCGGGAAAACCTCTGCCGGCGGTCCGTACCGGGTCCTGCCGGGCAGGAGCTCAGAAGCTCCCTGGCGTACCTGTGCCGGCAGGAGATGATGTCCCGGGATTTCCCCGCATGTGCAGGTTTCACCCGGCGCACTGCATAAAAAAGGACGGTCCCTGTTTTTCGGGAACCGTCCCCGTCATGCGATTTTGCTGTCCAACATACATCCGGCAGCAATACTGCTACGTTTTCTGCGATAACCGGCCGCAATGCTGCAGTGTTTTCCCGCAGTTGTCCGCCGCGGCGCTCCAGTCCGTCTTTGCTGGCTTACCAGCTGAATTCGAAGGTATAACCCAATGAATCGACGACCTCCCGAACCGTCCCGACAAATTCGCTGATGTGACCGAGATTGGCTATTATGACCGCGATCAGGGCAACGGTATATATCAGGCCAAGTACGAACACTGCCCTTGCGTAGTTCCTGGTGTTTTTATTGAACGAATTCACGAAGCTCCACACCAGTATCATGATGAATCCTACTACCGGAATGGATGTCAGGAACAATATACCTAAGAACTTCCAGAATGACAGCGGTCCTGTCTTTTCGATTATTATAGATCTTGCAGGCTCGTCGGCCTGTGGGACAGGCTGTTTCGGGGCCTGCTGGTACTGCGTCTGTGCCGGTCCCGCCTGCGGTGACGGCTGCGCCGCTGCTGTCTCAGCCGGCTGCTTTTCGGGTTCGGGCCTTGCTTCGGGCTGTACCGGTCCTGCCTGGGGCATGTCGGACGTTACCGCCTGCTGTTCCTGCGCCTGAGCAGTTTCCGATCCCTCAGCGTTGCTCACCGCTTCCGCCTCAGCAACATCCACTGCTGCAGCTGTCTCTTCCTGCGCAGTGTCTGCATTCCCGGCGGCTTCGGCTTTAGCCCCGCAGTTCACGCAAAACTTCGCATCTTCGGGCAATTGTACTCCGCAATTCGTACAAATCATATCTTGTCCCCTCCATGATCTATATGGGTATCAAGTCCCGCTCAAGCGCGGTTCCTAATTCAGGAATATTATATAACATTTTTCCTCCGTTAGCAACGCATGGCACAGGCTGCCGGGATGCCCGCCGCAAATCGCTGTTTATGCCTGCCCTTACCGGGTATTTATATAATTAACCTTGACACATGTTGCAGTGCCTGGCAGGCGCTGCCGCTGTTTCCGGCATCAGTCACATACGCATGCCGGTAAACAACTCCTCAAATGCCATTGTAAAGCAGGAGGAACTTCGGTACGATGACATATGTGCTTACGTTCGCAGAAGGGATTCTGACATTTATATCGCCTTGCATACTGCCCATGCTGCCCGTCTACCTGCTCTACCTGGCCGGGACGCCGGCAGGCCAGGATGGCGGGACACCTTCAGGCGCCGGTACCGAAACCCGGCGGAGCAGGAACCGGCTGATGATAAATTCCCTCGGGTTCGTCACGGGATTCACGCTGGTGTTCGTGGCCATGGGCGCCGCCGCGGCGATGATGGGATCGCTCCTTCAGAGGAACAGGCCGGTCCTGCTGATGATAAGCGGGGCTTTCATGATCCTCTTCGGTCTCAATTTTACAGGGGTGATCAGGATCGGCTTTCTGGACAGGGAAAAACGCTTCAGCCCCAAACTCGACAACCTGAGGTTCCCTGGTTCAGTACTTTTCGGCATTGCTTTCGGGTTCGGCTGGTCACCGTGCCTCGGGACGTTCCTCGGGTCGGCGCTGGCCCTTGCCGGCAGTTCCGAAACGGTCGCCGAAGGAATGCTGATGCTGCTGGTCTACTCGGCCGGGCTGGCTATTCCGTTTGTCGTTTCGGCGGCGATATTTGAAAACGTGAAATCGCTGCTCGGCTGGTTCAGCAGGAACAGCAGGACGATCAGGGTCGTATCCGGCATCTTGCTGATCGCCGCAGGAGTATGGTTTTTCAGGAACGGCCTGGTACTGGCACTGGCCTAGGAAGTTGTACAGGAGGTTATGCACTTGAAAAAACAGACTGTTCTTATATTGCTCATAGTAGCAATGGCTGCGTTATTCGCCGCAGCATACATGGTTTATGACAGGTACGGGGGACTGATGACGGTAAGGCCTCCGGGTCTCAGTCAGTCTGAGCCGGACGGCTCTCCCGGCGAAGACGGTCCCGGCACAGCCGCTCCTTCTGAAAACGGGGGCGTTACGGGAGACGATACGGACAATGCATCCGGAATGGACGGCGGACCCGGTGACGCCGGAAACGGCAGCCAGGATGGTACTGCCGGCAGCAGCACAGGCGGCGACGGGCAGGACAGCGGGAACGGCGGCGGGCCAGGCTCCGTCCCGGAAGACAGCCGGGATACACAGGATGGGAACCCGGAAGTGGTCGAGGATGAGAACAACGGGTATAAAATAATGGTCCCCGACTTCACCCTGAAGGATCTTGAAGGAAACGAGATAAGCCTGTCCGATTACAGGGGCAGTACGGTGGTGCTCAATTTCTGGGCCACGTGGTGCATTTACTGCTCGGAAGAGCTCCGCGACCTCAACCTCCTGGACAGGGAATTCAAAAAAGCGGGAGACGCCGTGATCCTGGCCGTCAACGCCGAAGAACCGTATGATAAGGTCAGGGAATATGTCGAGAAGAACGATCTGGATCTGACGGTGCTGACGGATGAAACCGGGGAAGTTTCAGCCGGCCTTTTCGGAGTGTTCAGTTTCCCCAACACGTACATCATAAGCAGCGACGGCTCACTGTATGCGTATGTCCCCGGCAGGATAGGACTCGATACGCTGAGGAAACTGGTCGATATGGCAAGGAACGGTGAACCCCTGTACGGCAGCCGTTAACACGCGGTTTTTGACAGACCGTTTCGCCGGACAAATATCGCTACAGATCCCAGCGATCCTTCCTTCCGATCATCCCGGGATCACCATGAGGTCATTCTGAAACCACCCTGAGATAATCGTAAGCATACAGGACCCCCAGGATCGATCGGGATCCGGCACCTCCCGGACAGACGGGTCAGTGCGGGATCTTTTTTTGCACCAGGAATAGCACGAAGAAGATAAAGGCAGCAATAAGCACGATGGTGGCGCCTGTCGGGGTATTGAGATAATATGACGCTATCAGCCCCGAAACGCCGGAAAACATCGATATCGCAACCGATACGAAATGATACCTGCGCATGTTCGCTGTAACGTTCCGCGAAGCTGCCGCCGGAAGCACTATCAGCGAGTTTATAATAAGGAGCCCGACCCACTGGATCGTGATCGTGACCACTACTGCGATGGAAACGGTAAACAGTATATCCACAAGGAGCGTGTTGATCCCGCGGCTTGCGGCGAGCGACTGGTTGATGCTTACAAGCAGTGCCTTGTTGAAGATAAGCACCCAGAGAGTGACCACCGCTGCGAACAAAACCAACAGCAGTATTATCTCATCCGGCCTGACGCTCAGGATGTCGCCCACCAGGTATGACGAATACCTGTTGAAGCCCCCGGAGGAAAGCAATATCAGCCCCAGAGCCACGGCGGTCGATGAGAAAACGCCTATGACGGTGTCGGTCGACGTCCTGCTCCTGTTCTTGATGATAGTTATGATCACCGAAAAAACCACTGAAAACAGCACGGCGCCCACCAGCGGCTCAAATCCTCCGAGCAGCGCGCCGATGGCTATCCCGGTGAAAGCCCCGTGCCCGATGGAGTCGGAAAAGAAGGCCATCCTGTTGCTCACGACCATCGTCCCCAGCAGGCCGAACAGCGGTGTTGCAAGCAGCACAGCCAGCAGTGCGTTTTTCATGAAGTTGTGTTCCGCCCATTCGAAAGGCAGCAGGAAATCCACGATATCATACCAGGCCTGCAGCATCATCCGTCGCCTCCCTGTGTCCCGCCGGGCATTCCGCCCGTGAAGAATCCGGTGATCCCGAAGCATTCCAGCGTCTTCCTGTCGTTGAATACCTGCTGCGGTGTCCCGCTGGTTATCACTGTCCTGTTGAGCAGCACCACCCGGTCCGCATGCCGCCAAACCTGGTCGAAATCATGGGAAACCATGATGATGGAAAGATCGTAATTGTGCCTGAGTTCCGCCACGGTGCTGTAAAACAGTTCAAGGCCTCCCTGGTCCATCCCGGAAACAGGCTCGTCAAGGAGCAACAGGTTGGGCACGGGATCGAGGGCAAGGGCCAGCAGTACCCTCTGCAGTTCGCCGCCTGACAGCGCCCCCAGCCTCCGGTCCAGCAAATGCTCGGCGTTGACCTTCCTCAGCCCTTCCAGCGCCCTATTCCTGGCACTGCCCGGCCTCATCAGCCAGGCCGGCTTCCTTGAAAGACACGCGACGAACAGGTCGGACACGCTTGCCGGTATGCCGGCGTCGAAATCCAGGTGCTGGGGCACGTACCCGATGACAGGCTCGATGCTCCGGCCTCCCCTGGCATTAAGGAATTTGAATTCGCCCGTATACGGGACTTCGCCGAGCAATGCCTTCAGCAGCGTACTCTTGCCGCCGCCGTTAGGACCTATTATGGCCGTCAGCTCGCCGCAATGGATGTGGATATTGACATTTTCGAGTATGGTCGTATGACCCTTTGCCACGCCCAGGTTTTCTATCCTGGTGCAGCAAAGGTTACAGCAGTCCCCGTCACATTTTGCATGATACCTGTTCGTTTGCATGGTCCGCCTCACCGCGTTTTATCCCAGGGCTTCCTTCAGTGTCTCCATGTTCTGGCGCATCGCGTCAAGATATGCGTCCTTCGCCTCGGGAACGGATTCCCCCGTGACCACAGGGTCCAGCGTGTAGACAACGGCGCCCGTCTCGCCTGCTATCGTCTCCATCGCTCCCGACGAGTACTGCGGCTCGGCAAAAAGCGCCCGGACGCCTGTCTGCCTGACCAGGCCGATGATATCCGCCAGTTCCTTCGGCGTCGGCTCAGTGCCCGGCTCCCTTTCGACCACCGCGACGATGTTCAGTCCGAACTCCTCGGCAAAGTACGGGAATGCTTCATGGAACGTGATAATATCCCTGTTATCAAGGGCGTCCAGTTCCCTGTGCATCTCCTGCTTCAGCGCCTCGACCTTATCGATGTACAGGCCGGCATTTTTCCGGTACAGTTCCGCATTCTTCCCGTCCAGTGCCGCCAGGCCTTCCGCTATGTTCCGCACATATGCCGCCATGTTGGACAGGCTCACCCATACATGCGGGTTCTCTTCGCCGTTTTCCTCCATGATCGCCGGGATGCCGGCCGCCGCTTCGATAACCTGCAGTCCGTCCCTCTGGCTGACCACGTCTTCAAGGAACGACTCCATCCCGGCCCCGTTCACGATGAACACGTCCGCCTTTTCAAGCAGCCTGAGATCGGAGGGCCTGAGCGAGTAATCGTGCAGGCAGCCGGTCTGGGGTTCCGTCATGTTGGTCACCGTGACACCGGGCACTCCGTCCGTCACGTTTATCACTGCCACATATACGGGAAAAAAGGACGTCACGACATGGAGCCCGTCCTGCCCGTCTCCTGCGGCGACACCACCGTCTTTCCTGTTGGTGGCATCACCGTCTTTCCTGTTATCAGCAGTCCCGCAGCCTGAAAGGACCAGCGCCGCGGACAGCAGCAATGCTGCCACCCTGGTCAGACTCCTGTACATCGTTCCCTCCATAACTCAATAGTTGCTTATACGTTTTTTACCCACGCACGCCCCGGCCTTATCACCGTATGCGCTCCCGGAGCCCGCACATGCATCCTGCCGCTTACCGGTCCGGGAACGGAAGCACCCTGCCAGGCAGAAACGGCCTCTGCCGCCGCCTGTCCGCAGCCGGAGCGGGGTCCCGGCCGATCTGGTCCGTTTGCCCCATATACTTCCGGTATACAGTGTTGGTATAATAATATCAGAAGTATAACCTAAACCGCAGTTTTTTCAGGTGTCCCGCCTTTTGCTCCGTTGGGAGGTGTCCTTATGAGCGTGAACGGGATGATGGTCCAAAACATAAGCAGCATCAGGCATACCCTGGCGATCGCCACACTCAGGAAAAACCTGGGCCATGACGTCCAGACGATGAGTGCGCTGCTTCGCGGTTTCCGGGCCGTAAACGCAAAGATGATGGAAAACTCTGTAACGCCTCATAAAGGCGGAAACATCGATATCAGAATCTGAGAGGGACGGTCCTGGCTGTCTCTGTCAATGATCCCCGTAAGACAGCAGTGATATGACCGTCCCTCTCCTGTCATTATTTACCCAGCAGTTTCAGTGCCCTTTCCGTAACATTCTCGACAGTGAAACCATATTTTTTGAACAGGAGCCCGGCAGGCGCAGATTCGCCGAAGCGGTCTATTGAAATTATATCTCCCTGCAGGCCTGTATATTTGTGCCAGCCGAATGAAGCACCCGCTTCCACCGCAAGCCTTTTTTCCACGTCAGACGGAAGCACCGATTCCCTGTAGGCCTCATCCTGCTCCTCGAACAGTTCCCAGGACGGCATGCTGACGACACGGACCGCTATGCCGCGTTCCATCAGCTGTTTTCCGGCCTCAAGGACCAGGTGTACTTCGGAGCCGGATGCCATCAGTATGATCTCGGGCTTCTTCCCGGGATCCAGTATGACATAGGCTCCCCTGAGAGCGTCTTTGCCGGTCATTTCAAGCTGAGGGAGATTCTGCCTCGTAAGCACGAGCGCCGTGGGAGTGCTCTTCCTGGACATCGCCGTGTACCATCCTGCCGCTGTCTCCTTTGCGTCACACGGGCGGAACACTATGATATTGGGTATGCTCCTCAGTGCAGCCAGATGTTCGACAGGCTGGTGCGTAGGTCCGTCCTCCCCGACGCCGATACTGTCATGGGTCAGGATATATGTCACCGGCAGCTTCATCATCGCGGACAGCCTCATGGATGGCTTCATATAATCAGTGAATACGAAGAAGGTGGCAACATATGGCTTGAGCCTTCCATGGGCGGCCATCCCGTTGGCTATCGCCGCCATCGCATGCTCACGTACGCCGAAATGCAGGTTGGACCCGCTGCGGTCTTCCTTTGAAAAATCGCCCCTGTCCTTCATGACGGACTTGTTCGAGGGCGCCAGGTCGGCCGATCCTCCGATGAGGTTGGGGATCCTGGCGGCGAGCCTGTTCAGCACTTCTCCCGAGGAGTTCCTCGTAGCGTTGGCCTTGCTGTCATAGCTCCAGAAACCTTCGTCATCGAGGAGCCCTTCCGAGTAGTCCTTCTCCTTCCATGCTTCCCACTCCGCCGCAAGTTCCGGATATTCCTTCCTGTACGCCTCCATCATCCTGTTCCATTCTTCTTCGGCTTTCCTGCCCATTTCGCGGATTTGCTCCATGTGTGCCTTTACTTCGTCCGGTACATGGAATTCTTCGCTGTAATCCCAGCCCAGTGTTTTCTTGGTCGCCAGTAGGTTGTCCGCGCCAAGGGGCTCTCCGTGGGCCGATGCCATGCCCTGCTTCGGGCTGCCGTAGCCTATCTGCGTCTTGATCTCTATCAGTGAAGGTTTATCCTTCACAGCTTTTGCAGCCCTGATCGCCGCATCGATGTCGTCGATGCTGGTACCGTCTTCCACGAACAGGGTATGCCAGCCGTATGCCTCGAAACGCTTCCTGACATCCTCGCAGAAAGCCAGATCGGTGGAACCCTCTATGGTGATGTTGTTGGAATCATACAGCACTATCAGTTTGCCAAGGCCGAGCGTACCTGCCAGTGATGCAGCCTCGGAAGCCACGCCCTCCATCATGCAGCCGTCGCCCGCAAGCACATATGTGTAGTGGTCGACGACCGGATAGCCGGGACGGTTGAACTTCTCAGCCAGGTAGGCTTCCGCGATGGCCATTCCCACGGCATTGGCAAGCCCCTGGCCAAGGGGTCCGGTAGTTATCTCGACGCCCCTGGTATGGCCATACTCAGGATGTCCCGGAGTAAGGCTGTCCAACTGCCTGAAATTTTTCAGGTCGTCGATGGTCAGTCCGTAACCGAACAGGTGGAGCAGGGAATAGATCAGCATGGATCCGTGTCCGGCGGACAAAATGAACCGGTCCCTGTCATCCCAGTCAGGATTGGCAGGATTGTGCTTCATGCTCCTTGCCCAAAGCGTATATGCCATCGGGGCAGCTCCCATCGGAAGCCCGGGATGGCCTGAGTTGGCCTTCTGTACCGCTTCGGCGGACAGGATCCTTATTGTGTTTACCGTTAAGAGTTCGACGTTGTTCATATATACCTCCTGCAACATAGTTTTTTACCGGTGCAGACACAGCCTGCCCTTCCGGGGTAAGGCCCCTTCCGGACCAGGCAGCCGATAATGCAGCCGGGCCGTCACATCCGGATCCGATGCGGCCTGATCCGATACGGCCGGGTCTTCACATCCGGGTCTGATGCGGCCTGATCCGTGCAGCCGAATCGTTATTGCCGGATCCACTCGATCGAATCGATGCAGCCTGACCCGCGCAGCTGAATCGTTATTGCCGGATCCAGGCAGCCGGACTCACCCGGCGGCTCCTGGCACTTCAGGCAGCTCCATGCCTGGGCTTTATCCATAACCTTGCCTTGAAGCACGGTTTGCCGTCCTTCTCGTTCAGGCCTTCTATGTAGACCGTGCCGTCGCCGTCATCCGGGATCTCGCGGCAGAGCAGCAATGTGTCGCCCGGGAATACTTCTTTTATATAATTCACTTCAATTGCTTTCAGCATGTACTGCCTGTGGCTTTCGACAGGAAAACAGTCCATGATGTAGTCTATATATCTCGAGTTGTTTATATGGCCGTTGAAATCCACGTCGCTGTATCCGACCACTTTCCTGAAGACCGGCTCGGGCTTACCGGAAGGCCTCAGCTTTCCAGGCTGTGAATCAAGTGCGTGTTCCGCGATGAAATCCGGGTATTCCATGCGGATATAATCGCTTCTTTTCAGTTCCCTCGTGTTCGTATCTATTATGACCCAGGTGGAAGCGGCTCCAATGATCACATCCCCGCTTTCGTCCCAGACCCTGAAATCTCTCCGGAACTCCAGTTTTCCCGGCGGATGGGGCCACGTGGCGACCGTTATCCTTTCATTCAGCACGGGGATCCTCGTGAATTCCACCCTGATGCGGGTTAACACCCACGCAACGGAATATTCCCCGGCCAGCGTGCCGACACCGGCACCAAGCCTTTCGGCCGCTTCACCGGCCGTATCCTGGAAGTATTCGAACAACTTGCTGCACCTCAGGCATTTCAGGAAATCCACATCGCTGAACCCGATAGTATACGTATTTTTGTAAACAGCCTCTGTCCCCAAAATACGACCTCCCGGTGCCGTCCATCCGTATGGCCGGTTTGACCTCCCTATTGCCATACCGCTGATTCTTCCTTTGTACCGTCAAAAAAGATAATAGCATAACGCCTCAATATTTTCCACATATAACATCAAATCGTCATGAAATTTTATCAGAAATGGTTTGTTTTCAACACATGGGTGCGGGTTCGACTATTTCCCCCGGTTCATGATCCGTTCCCCGGAGATCCGGCGTACGGCATTACAAAAGCACCGGAAGCTGATCTTCCGGTGCTTCATTTATTCCTTCATGCTGCAGTACGGACGTAATAGTCCGCTTCCTGCAGCCTGGCTTTCAAATAACTCCCAGGCGTATTCCTGGCTTCCTGCCGTATTTCCGTCCTGCCGTCTCCTACTCCGCAGCTTTCCTCAGCGCCTGCTCCAGGTCCCAGATGAGGTCGTCGGGATCCTCGATGCCTATCGAAAGCCTTATCTGGTCCGGTGTAACGCCGGCCGCAAGCTGTTCCTCGGGTGAAAGCTGTGCATGGGTGGTGGACGCTGGATGTATCACGAGTGACTTCGCATCCGCGACATTGGCAAGCAGAGAGAATATCTCGAGGCTGTCGATGAATTTCACTGCAGCTTCGAGCCCGCCCCTGATGCCGAATGTGAATATGGAACCCGCCCCTTTCGGCAGGTACTTTTTGGCCAGTTCGTGATACTTGTTGTTCTCAAGTCCCGGATAGTTGACCCATGCGACCTGGGGATGGTCATTGAGGTACTTTGCTATCTTCATCGCGTTGTCCACGTGCCTTGCCACTCTGAGTGACAATGTCTCAAGCCCCTGCAGAAGCAGGAAAGCGTTGAACGGGCTGATGGCCGCGCCGGTGTCCCTGAGCAGCTGGACCCTTATCTTCGTCACATAAGCTGAAGGGCCGATATCCCTTGCATAAACGATGCCGTGGTAACTCGGATCAGGCTCGGTCATACCGGGGAACCTCCCGCTTCCCTGCCAGTCGAATTTTCCGCTGTCTACGATGACGCCTCCCAGTGTCGTGCCATGTCCTCCTATGAATTTAGTGGCCGAATGCACCACCACGTCGGCTCCGAACTCGATCGGGCGGATGAGGTACGGCGTCCCGAAAGTATTGTCCACGATCAGCGGTATCCTGTTTTCATGGGCGACCGCAGCGATCGCTTCGAAGTCCGGTATATTTATGCTCGGGTTCCCGAGAGTTTCGATAAAGACTGCCTTTGTCCTCTCGTTTATCGCTTTCCTGAAATTCTCCGGATCATCCGGATCGACGAATATCGTTTTTATACCGAGCTTCGGCAGCGTGACCGAAAACAGGTTGTACGTGCCGCCGTAAAGCGTGCTTGCAGCAACGATCTCGTCCCCCGCCCCGGCGATGTTCAAAATGGCGTATGTAATGGCGGCAGATCCCGAAGCTACTGCTAATGCAGCCACACCGCCTTCCAGCGCGGCCATCCTTTGCTCGAACACGTCATTGGTCGGATTCATGATCCTGGTGTAGATATTGCCCGGCTCCTTGAGCGCAAACAGGTTCGCACCATGCTCGGTATTCCTGAAAACATACGACGTTGTCTGGTATATAGGCACTGCCCTCGAACCGGTCGCCGGATCCGGCTTTTGCCCCGCATGCACCTGCAACGTGTCAAACCCAAGTTTTCTCTTCTCCATGACTGACCTCCCGTACTACAGATTCAAAATAAGTCTTTGGCAATATTATATACCACCTTCTGGTTTTGCCTACCCTTTTTTGATCCGGTTCAATACCTTCTATTCCTATATGTTTTATATATTATCTCATAAGGTGGAGTTTGTCAATAGGCAGCGTTTTATTGCTGCTGCATAAAAAACCGGGTTGATTTGTGCAGGATTTTAACTTTTAAGGCAAAAAGCCAACCGGAACGCGAGTGCCGTATTAGAATCGATTTACATAAAAGTGGATCAGCACGCAAGACACCCGAATATTTGAAACCTGGTGTTCCCATCAGTTACAACTGGTATAATTATATAAGACAGTACGATCATAGAAGCCAGTAAAACCATAGAAGCCAGTGATACAGGAATCCGGCGGAAAAACGGCAACGATCGAATACCAGCCGGAAAACAGCATATATGATCCGGAAATCGTAATCTAACAGGAAAGGAGCAAATACCTTGGAAAACAAAAAGGCAATAGTGATCGGCAATTATACCAATGTGGCATGGCACCCGCTGGACGGGCCGGACAGGGAACTGGCGGAGATCCTCGAGGATTTCGGGGTGGAGTCCACCGAAGACTATGACAGGTTCCGGTATGACAGCCTCAGCAAATACGACCTCTGCGTCGCATATACCGAAAACAGGCTCACCGACGAACAGGTCGCCGGGCTCATGACGTACGTGCTCAACGGCGGAGGCCTTCTCGCGATACACACCGGCATAGTGGTGGAAGCGCGCTTCGAGGCGGCACACTTGGCAGGCGGCAGGTTCAGGTATCACCCTGAACAGAAGGTGCTCACATATATGCCGACAGGGTCAGGACATGTGATCATGGAAGGCATGGAAAGCTTCGACATAATGGAGGAACCCTACCAGTTCGATATCGATAACCTCATAGAAACGACCCTGCTGCTGGAATATGAATCAGAAGGCAAAAAGTGGCCCGCTGCATGGGCCCACGGGTATGGCCTCGGCAGGGTGGTATACCTTTCGCCCGGGCATCAGCTGGCATCCTTCACGGTCCCGATGTACAGGAAACTTATCCGCAGGAGCGCTCTCTGGGCGGCTGGAATGATCTGAACACGGAAACGGTTCCCGTGCCGGATCTGTTCGATGATCCTGGCACCGGAACCATCCTCCTGCCATGACCCTCCATATGTAAATGCAGCCTGGCAGGCGCCCTGCTGTTTCAAATGACCATCTGCATCTTCCGCACAGTCCATTCCGGGACGCGGTTTTCCCATTTTTGCCGCTATCCCTGATCCCTCGTGTGCTTTGACAAAAGCAGTTCCCGCGCCTTTCTTTTACCACTGTACGCCAACCTGCTGCATCGGACTGCTCCTCCGTTATCAGGGCATGAACATGATCGCCGCATGGCCTGTTTTCCCGTCACCGTCAGGGACCCGGAATATGACGGCCTTGCTGTAGTCGCCCATTTGCTTCCCGCGGTCCCGGCGGATGCCAGAAAACATATCGAAAGGCTGCATTATATCCTCCAGCAGTATCGGGGTCCCGTCAAAAACACGCCTTACGGCACAGGCAAGCTTAAGGTCTCTTATTCTGTACCTAAGTATCCGGATATTGCCTTTTTCCAGGTCCGCCGGATACAACCCGGCCACTTCCGTAAAAACCCTGTTTGCCATCACCAGCGTATGATCCGGTGAGAAAACGATCACCGGGTACGGAAGACAGTCGATTATCCGGGAGTACAGTCCATTGTCTGGAATGAACTGATGCAGCGTTCCCGGATCTGTTGCCGGCGCCTGGCCCATCGCCATGTCGTACATGGGCATGCTCCTTTCTCCCAAACGACCCCAGCGCATAACTGCCCTCCGGACAGTCAGCCGGGTCGGAGGCAAACTGTGCGATATGCCCGTTTCTGATATTATTTTACTTCCGGGTGCGGTGGGAAAAATAGTTCGGATAGTGTTAAAATCAGTAAGAAAAATGTCATTTTCAGAAAATGAAGACTGCCTCGAATATGTTGTACCTGCCCACGATCATACCCGGGTCGGATATATGGTACTCGTCCAGCACAGCCTTGTTCACCATAACTGTTGTCCCGTCCGGGGCGAACACCTCGACCGGATACGGGAAATAGTCGATGACCCTGGCAAGAAGCTCTTCATTCTCATGCAGCGCCTGGAAAGCCGCAGCGAGCTCATTCTGTCCGTGTTCGTGGTCCATGCTGTTCAACACTTCTCCCCCTGCCTCACGAAAAAAGATGATATAAACAAATTAATTATACTATATGATTGCCGGGCGCGTCAGTTAACCAGTTGTTGCCGGACACGCTGCCGGGCACCGGCTGACCGGCCGGCGCGGCCGGCACCCTGTCAGGCTCTCCGCCTGTTTCTGAACGAGAAATATTTCCGTGCCAGGTTTATGAAAGGCCTGATTACCGGCGGTTCCATGTCGTCAGCCACTTCCCTGAGCTTTTCCCGTATGGGGATATGCTGCGGGCACACATCTTCACACTTGCCGCACTGCCTGCATTGTGAAGCATACGAGGGTTTCCCGCTCATCAGGCCGCCGGCAAAAGCGATGTACTGCCACTGGGCCATTCTCGCCCTGAAAGAATGTTTTGCATTGTAATAGCTGAAGGAAAACGGTATATCCACACCCGCAGGACACGGCATGCAGTAGCCGCATCCCGTACAGCCGACTTTCATGATCCTGAAGTATTCCTCCCTGACCTTTCCGTATACCTGCAGTTCCTGCTCCGTCAGCATGCCGGGCTCGACCAGGTCCGCGAGTGCAGTATTCTCCTCGATCTGCGACTCCTCGTTCATGCCGGACAGTACCGAGGTTATGCCCGGCTGGTCCCACAGCCATCGAAAGGCCCAGTCAGCCGGCGTCCTGTCATAGCCGGACGAATCCCAGATCTTCCGGATCTCCGGGGGTATATTCCTTACCAGCGTTCCTCCGCGCAGCGGCTCCATTATAACGACCCCGATACCCCTGGAAGCCGCATATTCCAACCCTTCCCTGCCCGCCTGGAAATTCTCGTCTATGTAATTGTACTGTATCTGGCACATATCCCACGGGTAGTCGTCGATGATCGCTTTGAAGTCCTCTTTGTTCCCGTGGTATGAAAAACCGAACCAGCGGATCCTGCCGTCTTCCTTCGCTTTCCGGGCAAACTCCTCTATTCCGAGCCTCTTCAGCCTTTCCCATCCTCCGTAATCATTGACTGCATGGAGGAGGTAATAGTCGACATGATCGGTACGCAGCTTCCTGAGCTGGGTATTGAGTATATTGTCCATGTCCTTCGTGGAATGTACTGCGAAAGGCGGGAGCTTCGTGGCTATCCTGACCTTGTCCCGGTAACCCTTAGCCAGGATGTCACCGAGTATGGATTCGCTCCTTCCGCCATGGTATATCAGGGCGGTGTCGAAATAGTTCACGCCGCGTTCGATGGCCATCAGTATCTGTCTTTCGGTCCTGGCCAGGTCTATCCTTCCGCTTTTCTGCGGGAAGCGCATGCATCCGAAGCCGAGGACCGACACTTCATCCCCCGTTTTTCCCATCTTCCTGTATTTCATTCCCTCGTATCCTCCTCAATCCTTTGTCCGTTCCGGCAGATCTGTCCCACAGGCCATGCTTCTGCCGCCTCCAATAATACTTTTGTGCAGCATGAAGGGCCGGGCATGCCGACTCCGGCAAATCAAGCCCGCGTACCCTGGACGATCTCTCTTTCAGGCATCCTTACGGCAGTAAGTATACCCGTCCTGAAGCATCCCGTATCAATGTTTATGGTGTTGTTCCTCCACCGGACAGTGTCGACTATCGTATGGCCGTATATGACGGTCATTTCCCCTTTATAATCCGCTGCCCAGTCGAGCCGCTCAGGCCTCCCGTCCTCCAGTTTCCGGCCCGTTATGTCGCCGTATATCGCCATCCTTTTTATCCTGCCCCGCAGCTTTGGGTCCATCGTATCAAGATCCTGCAGTTCCTCCTTCAGGCCGCCGTGTACGACCAGGATGTCGTTCCTGCACAGTATCACGTACGGCAGCCCGTCGATGAAACCGATCACCTGCCGCACAAAATCCGGCCCTTCGGCCCTTATGGCACGGAGCGTCTCCATGACTTCTTCTTTCGCCGGTGTTCCTTTTATGAGCTTTTGCAGTATCTTCTCCTCGTGGTTGCCTCTCACGGACCGTGCCAGTCCGCTATTTACGGCGTCCATGACCAGCCTGAGCACCTTTACCGGTTCCGGCCCCCTGTCCGTGAAATCACCAAGGAACACCAGGGTACGGCCCTCCGGCGCTCCCCTGACCAGTCCGTCTTCGCCTACATCGTACCCGAGCTTTCCCAGCAGTCCGGCCAGCTCCCCGAAACATCCGTGTATGTCGCCTATCACATCTATCCTGTCTGTATCAAGTTTTTCATATATCATGTCCATGCCAGATCTTCCACTTATCTTGTCCGCACCTGGTTTATCATATATGTAACAGACCTTCGCCGGCTGCCATCGTATTTCGCAATCCCTCCGCCAACTGCAGTTTTCAACAGTCATCGGCCTGAACGACTGCCGGTTCCCGGGACCTGCAGTTTCAGAAGCCGTTGTTCCTGATCACATCCCTGTACCAACGCGCGCTTTTTTTCAAAATCCTTTTCTGCGTTTTGAAATCGACGTATACGATCCCGAACCTTTTGCTGTAACCGTGTCCCCATTCGAAATTGTCCAGCAGCGACCACACATAATATCCTTTGACATCCACGCCCGAGCTGATCGCGCGGTGTACCTGCGCCAGGTACCTGTAAAGGTAGTCCACGCGGTTGTCATCCTCGACCTTTCCCTCGCGGTTGACGATGTCGTTGAAAGCCGCGCCGTTCTCGGTGATGAGGATCTTTATCCCGCCGTAGTCCCTTTTGAGGCCTACGAGCAGGTCATGGATACCTTCGGGATTTATCTCCCAGCCCATCTGCGTCCTGTCCCTGCCGGTCGCCGTTTCAGCCGTGGGTATCGGCCACAGCGTACCGTCATATTTTATGAAGCTGCTGTAATAATTATTTACTCCGAGGAAATCGACGGGCTGACGGATGATCTCCATGTCGCGGCCGTCAATTTCGCCGAGCAGGCCCATCTTCTGCAGATGCTGCACCAGGCCGGCAGGGTAAGCGCCTTTAAGTACGGGATCGGCAAACCATTTGTTGAGATATTCGTCGTACAGCTTTGCCGCAGCCATGTCTTCCTTGCCGTCAGAAACGGGGTATACGGGGTTCATGTTGAGCGTTATCCCGATCTCTCCCCTGCTGCCTGTTTCCCTGTATGCCTTGACCGCCTGGCCGTGGGAAAGCAGCAGATGATGCGCCGCCTGCAGGGCAGTCCTGAAATCGGTGATCCCGGGAGCGTGCCTGCCCTGCCAGTGCCCGACGAATGCCACTACCCACGGTTCATTATGCGTGATCCAGACCGGCACCTGGTCGCCGAGTTTATCGAACATGTAAGCGGCATAATCGGCAAACCACCCGACGGAGTCCCTGTTTGCCCATCCGCCCTTATCCTGCAGCTTCTGCGGCAGGTCCCAGTGATAAAGTGTCGCGGCAGGCTTTATGCCGTTCTCGTTGAGCTTTTCCACGAGTCTCCTGTAAAAATCCAGCCCCTTTTGGTTCGGTTTCCCCTTCCCGTCGGGGAACACCCTCGCCCACGATATCGAGAAGCGGTATGATTTGAGTCCGATGTCCTTCATTATCCCGATGTCTTCCTCATACCTGTGGTAATGGTCGCACGCGACATCTCCCGTATGGCCTTCATAAACCTTTCCCGGGATGTGGCTGAAGCGGTCCCATATGTTCTCGCCCTTGCCGTCCTCCCTGTAAGCTCCTTCTATCTGGTATGCGGCCGTCGCGGCCCCCCACGTGAAACCGTCCGGAAACAGGTACTGCATCGTTTTCTCCTCCTGTACTGATATTTGCCGGTTTCGCAGCTGCCGATCTTCCTGAAAAACTCATCCGTATGTAATCATTATACCCCAGGCCGGCATCCGTTTGAACAGTGCCTGGCCCAAAAATCCACGAATGTGTATTATAATACACTTGTATACTTGAGATGCGCCGGTAACTTAATATACACCGGCAAGCAGTTGTCCGGGATCCGTCAGGACCTGCCCATGGCGGCCGACTTTACCGGAGTGCCAGCAAAGTTAAGATTTTTTTAAGAATTTCATCAGACCGGTCGTAAGAATCATGCCCTACAATACGACACAGGCTGAAGGGGGATGCGCAGTGGACAACACAGCAATATACTCCGGGGTTGCCCGGACAGACAAAGCAAGGATACTCGTCGTCGACGACGACAGGGAAATCGCCATGGCCGTCGAAAAGCTCCTCGCCCGCGAAGGCTTCGATGTCATAAAGGCATATGACGGGATGCAAGCGCTGGAAGCCCTGGCCGCGAACCAGGTACACCTGATCCTGCTTGACATCATGATGCCGAAGCTGGATGGGCTCTCGGCCACGATGAAGATACGCGAGAGCAGGAACATACCCATCATCATAATCTCCGCGAAATCCGAGGACAGCGACAAGATCCTCGGGCTGTCCATGGGCGCGGACGATTATGTGACGAAGCCCTTCAATCCCCTGGAACTGGTCGCCAGGGTAAAAAGCCAGCTGAGGCGGTACATGCACCTCGGCGACATCGCCAACGGCCAGAAATCCTCGGTATTAAGGACCGGCGGGCTCTGTCTCGATACAGACGCAAAACAGCTCACGGTCGACGGCGAACCTGTAAAACTTACGGCAAAGGAATACAAAATACTGGAACTGCTGATGTCGAAACCGGGCGTCGTGTTTTCGGCGGAGCAGATCTATGAGGCCGTCTGGAAGGAAGTCCCCTACTCGGTGGAAAACACCGTTATGGTCCACATAAGACGCATCCGTGAAAAAATCGAGATCAACCCGAAGGAGCCTAAATATCTGAAGGTGGTGTGGGGTATTGGTTACAAGATTGAGAAGATTTAGCACGAATTCAGTGACAAAAGTGGCCGCATTCATACTCACAGTGCTTATCCTGACCGGCCTGGCAGAAATGGCACTGTATATTTACTTCAGGGACATGGACCTTCAGCGTATCTTTACAGACGACTATTTCGACAGCAGGGAGTTCGCAGACCTGATGGGGAAAGCGGCAGCAGAGGCAGGCGAGGCACTTTTGTCAGGTGAACTGCCCGGCAATGTACCATATCATTATTATATCAGTGACGGAAGCAAAGAACTCACGAACGTGGAAAATCCGGACAGAAGCTTTTTTGAGCAGTTCGAACCGGCTTTCTGCGCACTGGAAAACGGACGATGGTATTTGAAAAACCACAGGAACTTCCCGTATTCGAGCGTTTATTACTATAAACTGTCTAACCCTGATGTTCGGGATGTCCTGAAAGAAACCAACAGGATCTACATAGCATACCCGAAGGAATACACAAAAGCGCAGGAGCAGGAATGGACCCAGGGCAGAGCGGTAGTGATAAGGCTCGTGACAGCTGCGGCAGTCGGAGCGATCCTGGCAGTGATCCTTGCCATATACCTGGCAGCGGTGACAGGCAGAAAGCCCGATGACAGGGAACTTCACCCGGGGAGGATCGATTCCGTTTACTCGGACATACTGATCGCAATATTATGCTTCCTGGTAGTGCCATGGTACCTGCTGGCATTTTCAGCGTTTGAAACGGGACCGTATGACAGAGGAGTCCTGACTGCATACCACAAAGGGACACTGGCCGTATTTGGCATCATAACATTATCAGTAACCGCTTTATGCGGTATGATCGTGCTTGCGCTGATACGCAAGATAAAGGCGGGAACCCTGGTAAAACACAGCATCATCTACAAATTCCTCTGCCGTATCTATGATTTTGCAGTCAGCCTGTTCGACGGCAGGATGTTCTCCAGGTACCCTCTGACAAGATCGCTGTTTTACAGGCAGCTCATTTTCATAATCATCAGTTTTGTATTCGTATCCCTCACGTTTTTATTCCTGCTGACGGGATCCCTCGCCTTTATCATTCCCCCGGTCCTTGAAGCGGTCGTCATATACTGGTATGTCAAAGGAAACAACAGGACATACATGGATATCAACCGGGGCTTCAACGAAAGCTTCGAAGAACAGATGAAATCCGAGAGGATGAAGGTGGCACTCATAACGAATGTATCGCATGACCTCAAAACACCGCTGACCTCCATCATAAGCTATATCGATCTGCTCTCGAAAGAGGATCTGCCCGAATCGGCAAGTGACTACGTCAGGATACTTGGCGAAAAAGCCGGCAGACTGAACAACATGGTATCGGACCTGTTTGACCTGGCCAAAAGTACAAGCGGCAGCATGCCGGTGGATATCGATAAGCTGGATCTCAAAAAACTGATCGAGCAGACGCTGGCCGATATGGGCGACAGGATCGAAAATTCCGGGCTTGTGTTCAGGGTCAGGCTGCCGGAAAACCCGATGCTGATTTTCGCTGACGGCAAAAAACTCTACAGGGTATTCCAGAACGTGATCGACAATGCGCTTAAATATTCGCTCCAGGGCACCAGGGTATACATCTCCCTCGAAGAGACCGAAGGCATGGCTGTCGCAACGGTGAAGAACACGGCCGGCTATGAGATGGACTTCACAGCGGAGGAGATCCTGCAGCGGTTCGCGCGCGGCGACAAATCACGAACTTCGGAAGGAAGCGGCCTTGGCCTGTCCATCGCTGAAAGCTTTACAAGGCTGTGCGGCGGCAGGTTCAGGGTAGATATCGACGGTGACCTGTTCAAAGTGACGGTCAGCTTCAACCTCGCGCAGCAATGAAATCTGCCGGTATCAACAGCACCGGCAGACCTCCTTATAAATTTTGGGGCGTGATGGCGCATCACCGCCATGCGGCCCGTAACCGGTCAAAACCCGGTAATCACTTCCCTGATGATCTCTGATACTGTCGGATGCGGGAACACTACCTTTTTCAGGTCGTCGACCCGCATCCCTTTTTCTATCATCATCGCAGCCCCGTATATGATCTCCGATGAATAGCTCCCGATCATGTGGACGCCAATGACAGTCCTGAGACGCTTATCGATCAGTATCTTGCAAATACCGTCCCCTCTCTCGTTCTCGGCAGCATACCTTCCGCTGTATGTCATCGGAAGCCTGGCCGACACGAAATCGATCCCTTTTTCGGCGGCTGATCCCTCGGTTTCGCCGACGCAGGCGACCTCTGGATCGGTGTAGATGACCGAGGGTATCGCATTATACCTGACCTCGTCATCGATCCCGAGCATATCGTTGATGCAGGCCTCGGCTTCCCGGTATGCCGTATGTGCGAGCATGGATACGCCGTTTACGTCTCCTGCGGCGTATACGCCCGGGACATTGGTCCTGCCGTGCAGGTCGGTCATGACCCGGCCTTTTTCCATGGCAACGCCTATGTTCTCAAGCCCCAGGCCCTCCGTCGCCGGCTTTCTGCCGATGCTCACGAGCACTTTTTCGGCATCCACGCTTTTCGGGCCGCCGATGCCGTCCGATACGTGCGTATAGATGACCCCGCGGTCACTGATTTCAGTGGCCCTGCAATTCAGCAGGAACTCGACGCCCCTTTTCGCGAGGTTTTTCTGCAGGATGCCGGAAATCTCCCTGTCGACCGGGCCTGCCACATGATCAAGCAATTCCAGCACCGTCACACGGCTTCCTGCAGTGCTGAAATACGAGGCCATCTCGAGGCCGACTATGCCTCCGCCTATAATGGCAAGGGATCCGGGCACTTCTTTCAGATCGAATATCTCCCTGTTCGTCATCACACGACCGGAGTCAAGCCCTTCTCTCAGACCAGGCATGTCCGGGATCACCGGCACTGATCCTGTCGCGACCAGGATACGGCGCCCGGCATATATCTCATCCCCGATTTTGACCTCGAATACGGAGGCATCCCCGTCGCCGCCGGTCTTCATCCCTGTAATCACCGCTGTGCCTTCTGCCACGGTCACATTGCTCTGCCTGAGCCTTGCCTTCACACCTGCAGCAAGCGTCCTTACCACCTTGTTTTTCCTTTCGATGACCTTTTCGTGGTCCAGCACGGCGTTCTCAACGGTTATTCCGAATTTCTCCCCGCTGACGGCGCCATGAAACAGCTTGGCGCTGTAGAGCAGCGTTTTGGAGGGTATGCATCCTTCGTTCAGGCAGACTCCCCCGATATGCCTTTTTTCCGCCAGCAGCGTCTCCATCCCGGCCCTGCCGGCCAGTTCGGCGGCATGGTAGCCTGCCGGTCCCCCTCCTATTACAATGAGATCGTATATCAATCCAAACACTCCTTATCTGAAAATCATGAGAGAAAAGCGGCGCGGACCGCCCCGGAAGCCATTCGTATCACCCTGGGAAGCAATGCAGACCGTACCCGGAAAACCCGGGCGACCGCAACGGGGAACCGGGACATGCCGCTGCGGGGCAGACCTGAGCGGAACTCCCCGGGAAAACAATAGTGACGCCGCAGCGTCACTATTTTGCGTCACTGTTTGCCAGGATCCGTCCATTGCCCGGCTCGCCTCCGCATGTGCCAGGTACACCGTCCGTGCCGGCGTGGGAACGATACCATCCCGGCGCCCGTCCGGCCCGGCCGCATATCAGTCGAATTCCGGCTCGATCAGGCCGTAATTCCCGTCCTTACGCTTATATACCACGTTGACCTGGTTGGTTTCCGCATTGGAAAAAACGAAGAATTCATGCCCGAGTAGGTTCATCTGCAATATGGCCTCTTCGACAGGCATCGGCTTTACGGCAAACCTCTTCGTACGTACGACTCTGAATTCCTTCTCTTCCTCCACATCATCGATGTCCGGGCGGAATGCGTCAGGCTGGTCCAGGACTCCTTCATACAGTCTTTTCGCAAGCCTGGTCTTGTGCTTCCTTATCTGCCTTTCGAGGATATCCTGTGCCTTGTCTATGCATGTATACATATCATCTTCGTTGACTTCGGCACGCAGAGTGATCCCGCCGGTAATTATCGTAACCTCGAGTATGTACCTGTTCCTCTGCATGCTCATCGTGACCTGTGCTTCAGTCCCTGGTTTGAAGAACTTGTCCAGTTTTCCGAGCTTTTTATTTACTCTCTCCTTCAGAGCATCCGTTACGTCGAAATTTTTCCCCGTGATCCTTATATTCATGGTCACTGCTCCTTTCATTATCTGTATTGTTCATTTTGCTGTCCGATTGCTTTATATATTTTTTATTCAACAATGATTATCATAATTCCTTCCGGGATTATTGCTATATTTACACATGTATATACATTTTCGCCAAACTTCCTCAAAAGCTGTCATTTCACGCATCATAGCCGACCTGAGCAAATATTCACAAAACACCTGTTTTGTGAATATTTGCTTGTGGATAATGTGGATAACCTTGTGCATAACTGCTTTTTAGCCTTTCTGAAGCTGTGGATAATATTGTGTGGAGAATTCCGCCGATGTGGATCGGCTTTCCGTCCGAAACCCGGGGATCAGGCATTTTTTCCATAAAGAAAAAGCCCTGTCCGGATGATGACAGGGCTGGACGCTATCCACAGTCCCACCTGTTTTCACAGGTCGGCCTGTTTGTCGCAAAATCCTCCGGGCGTCGCCTTTCAGCGGGGAATTTGCCCGGATCCGTCGGATGATGTCACAATATCACCCTGACGCTCGTTATCCCTTTACCGGGTATTATCCTCAGGCCTCTGTCCGTTGCTTCGGCAGTCCCGCCCACGACCGAAACCGCTCTTTCAACGCCTCTGAGTACGGCAGACCACTGCCTGTCGTGACCGCCGGCACCGGTGCCGTTCGAAACATCGGCAGCTTCCATGACGATCTCGTTCCCGTTTCTCGACGCTTTGAACGCCAGGACTTTCCGTCCGCCGGTGTCGTAAATGTCGGATCCGGCACATGCTCCGTCTGACAGTTCGAATACGTGGAACTCCACGCCGTCCGCATAATCATAGTCCGGCCTGTCGTCTACCTTTCCGAACGGTATGACGGAATTTGGCCTTGCAAGCAGCGGGAGGCTCATGTAATCATGCTTCTCAGTCCTCCAGCTGCCGCCTTCGATTTTCTCTCCGCTAATGATGTTGGTCCATTTTCCCGCCGGCAAATAGTACTGGGCCGTGCTCTCATTATTGAATATCGGCGCCACCAGCAGCGATCCGCCAAGCATATACTGCCTGTCGAGATACAGGCATGTCGGGTCCTCCGGGAACTCGAGGAACATCGCGCGCATCGTCGGTATCCCCTTGTATGCCGCTTCACACGCTGTGCTGTATATGTAAGGCATCAGCCTGCATTTGAGTTTCGTGAAAAATCTCAGTACATCCACCGCTTCATCGTCGAACAGCCAGGGCACCCTGTAGGACTCGTTGCCGTGCAGCCTGCTGTGGGACGAGAGGAGCCCGAAAGCTGTCCAGCGCTTGTAGATGTCCGGCGGAGCCGTTCTTTCGAAGCCGCTTATGTCATGGCTCCAGAACCCGAAGCCGGACAGGCACAGCGACAGGCCGCCGCGAAGCGTCTCGGCCATGGAGTCGTAGTTCGCCGAGCAGTCGCCGCCCCAGTGGACAGGGAATTTCTGTCCCCCGGCGGTGGCGGACCTTGCAAAAACCACCGCATCGTTCCTGCCTCGCTTCTCTTCCAGGACTTCAAATACGGCCCTGTTGAACAGGTAACTATAGTAATTGTGCATCAGGACCGGATCGGAACCGTCATGATAGACGACATCAGTCGGTATCCTCTCGCCGAAGTCCGTCTTGAAGCAGTCGACGCCCATGTCCAGAAGCCTTCTGAGCTTGTCCTTGTACCATTCGGCGGCATCCGGGTTGGTGAAGTCGACTATGCCCATGCCCGCCTGCCACCTGTCCCACTGCCAGACGCTGCCGTCCGGCTTTTTCAGCAGGTAACCCTTCTCCATGCCCTCGTCGAACAGCGGAGATTTCTGGGCAATGTACGGATTGATCCAGACACATATCTTAAGGCCTCTTTCCTTCAGGCGCCTGAGCATCGCCTCGGGATCGGGGAATACATCCCTGTCCCATGTGAAGTCGCACCACTGGCTCTCTTTCATCCAGAAGCAGTCGAAATGGAATACATGCAGCGGTATGTCGCGCTGCTCCATGCCCTCGATGAAGCTGGTCACCGTTCCTTCGTCGTAGCTGGTGGTAAAGGATGTGGTCAGCCACAGTCCGAAAGACCATGCAGGCGGAAGCGCAGGCCTTCCGGTAAGCAGCGTATACCCGGAAAGGACATCTTTGGGCGCAGCACCGCCTATGACGAAGTACTCGAGCATTTCCCCGGGCACGCTGAACTGCACCTTTGAAACCGTTTCAGAGCCTATCTCGTACGACACCTTCCCGGTATGGTTGACAAATACCCCGTAACTTTTACTGGAAATATAGAACGGCACGTTTTTGTATGCCTGCTCGCTGCTGGTGCCTCCGTCCTCGTTCCAGATATCCACGACCTGGCCGTTTTTGATGAAGGGTGTGAAACGTTCCCCAAGGCCATATATGTATTCTCCCACGCCAAGGTCAAGCTGTTCGCGCATGTATGCGCCTTCGCCGGCCACTGTCAGGTACCCTGTGTTCCTGTGGCCGTTGCCCGTTATCCTTTTCCCGTCGTACAGGAAATCCATGCTCCAGCCGCCGGCTTTCCTGAGCCTCATGGCAAGCCTGCCGGACGTCATTGTGATATATTCGTCATCCTGTGTTATCACGGGCGAATATCCTTCTTCCCTGTAAAGTCCGAACTTCGGGCTCTTGGGAAGTCCGCCCCTGAAATGGTATACTTTCACGCCGATCACATCTTCAAACGGCGAAGAGAACTCGTATGTCAGCATGGGACCGTCGAGGGTGTCTCCCCTGTGCCTGACAGGCCTCGTGGCAACAAACAGCTTCAGCACGCCGTCACGGATCACGACATCCCTGATCTCCACGGGAGAAGCCAGGGTAACGCCGTCCCTCAGCAGCCAGTAACCGTTGGTGAATTTCATGATGATACCTCCCATATTCGCTGATATATTAAAGTATTTTACGCCTGTGATGCCCGTGATGTCTGCGATGTCTGCGCACAGAGAAACGAGTGTAGGTTCGGATGGTTTTTGCATCGTGTCCTGTAGATCAGGCCGCATTATGTTGCGGCAAACCGGACATCATAATATAATTTTATTGATACTGATGCGCAAATTCTTACTTTATTTTGATAATTTATATTACTTTTTTGATAAAGGCGGTCCATATGGATAAATTACTGCTGAAAGAAGACAGGATACACGGGGACGTGTCGTTCCCGCTGGGTTCATACTACATGGAAATACCGCCGGGCTCCGATGTCCTGGACTGCCACTGGCACGAGGAAATGGAGTTCCTGCTGCTGACTTCCGGTAGGGCCCAGTTCAGGATAGAGACCGAGTATTATGAAGTCTGCGAAGGCGAGTGCATTTTCGTAAACAGCGGGGAACTGCACGCCGGGTTCCGGACCGACGATTCGCCGTGCAGCTTCAAAGCCCTGGTTTTCAGCCCTTCGATACTTTACAGCAGCGCTTTTGACCTGGCAAGGGTCAACTACGTGGACCCGGTAATGAAAAATTCCCTTATCGTGAAAAGGCATATAACTGCATCGCCGGGCTGGCAGTCTGAGCTGCTTGGCAGGCTGCAGAAATCATTCCGGTACCTGGACAACAAGCCCCCGGCATACGAACTGCTGGTAAAATCGGAACTGTTCGGGATCTTCGCACTGCTGTCGGCCAACGGCATCCCCGCCGCGAATGCCGCCGAGAGGGGACAGGACCATTTCAGGCTGGAAAAGCTGAAGTCGGCACTGAAATATATACAGGATAATTACTCAAGGAAGATAAGCACCATCGACATTGCCGCCAGCGTCGACATGAGTGAAGGCCACTTCTGCAGGGTATTCAAGCACTACATGAAGAAGACCCCTGTCGAGTACCTGAACTATTACAGGATAACAAGGGCGGCAAGGCTCCTCGAGGAAACGGGGATGAAAGTGCTGGAAGTGGCTATGGAAGTCGGATTCGACAACCTGAGCTATTTCATTGGCCTGTTTAAACGCCACATGGGCATGACACCTTCGAAATACAGGAGTTCCAGGACCAGTTGATCGAAAGGAAAAATAAAACCGGTAAAAAAGGACCGCCTGACAGCATCCGTCAGGCAGTTCCCTTTAATACGGTCCGGCGCATCCGTTTAAAAGCAGGACACTTTATACATCAACCCATCTCAACGATTACCTTCGACCTGCTGCCCGCCGGCTGCACCGGGATCCTGTCTACCTCTTTCCCATTGAGGATGATCCTTTTGACACCGCAGCACACGTGATCCGGGTTCCTCACTTCGATCTCGTACTCGGCGCCGCGGAATATCCTCCTGGCCCTGAAGCCGTCCCAGGAAGACGGGATGCACGGATCGACCACGAGGCAGTCATAGCCGGGCCGGATGCCGAGTATGTACTGGCTTGCCGCCACCATGTTCCACGCGGCGGTGCCGCTCAGCCACGAGTTCCTGCCTATCCCGAACTGCGGGTGCTCCTTGCCGAGTATGTTCTGTGCGTAGACATAGGGTTCGACTTCAAAGTGGTCCGCATCATCATTGCGTTTTGCAGGGAGTATCTGCTTGTAGTATTCGAAAGCCCTGTCGCCGTTGCCCATCATTATCTCGGCGATCATGACCCACGGGTTCGTATGGCAGAATATACCGCCGTTTTCCTTTGCTCCCGGGGGATAGGTGGTGATGCCTCCCTTGGTATGGTCATGCTGCGTATACGCCGGGTACATGGCCACGATGCCATACTTCGTATTGAGGTATTTATTGACCGACTCAAGGCAGAGGCGGGCGCGTTCCTCGTCGGCCACATCTCCGAGTATCGCCCATGACTGTGAGTTTATGAATATCTTGCCGTATTCGTTCGCCTTCGAGCCCAGGGGCCTGCTCTCGTCGTCAAAGGCCCTCACATACCACTCTCCGTCCCAGCAGGTCTCGTTGATAGCGTCCTTCATCCTGCGAGACATATCCCTGAACCTTGAGACGTCCCCGTTCCTGCCGAGGTGTTCGGCAAGCTCCGCCATCTCGTTTGCAGCACGGCAGAACAGCATCGACGTGAATACGCTCTCAGCGACGCCCTTGCCGGTGTCCAGGTTCAGTGTGTCGTTCCAGTCGGCACGGCCTGCCAGCGCTATGTTGTGCGGGCCTTTCCATGTATCCGTGAATTCCAGCGCCCTGACCAGGTGTTCCCAGACCGTGCCCGCGGTCTGCTTGTCGTTGTAAAGGACTATCTGGTCCAGGAACTCGAAATCACCTGTCTCCTTCACATATGCATTTACGGCGAGGATCAGCCACAGGTGGTCGTCGGAGTACCAGTCGAACTTCTTGATCGGGGCGTCTCCGACTCCGCCTTCTCCTGTCAGCGGGAAGAACAGGTGATAGGCGCGCCCGTCGGTGTACTGGCACTGCAGCAGCTTTATGATCAGACCCTTCGCCTCTTCAGGGATCGTATGCATGACGCCCAGCGTATCCTGCGCGCTGTCCCTGATGCCCATGCCTCTCCCGAGGCCCAGCTGGTACATCGACACGAACCTGGACCAGTTGAATGTCGTCTTGCACTGGTACTGGTTCCACATGTTCACGAACAGGTTCATCTCGCGGTCGGGCGTATCGACATGCAGTTTACTTATGTAGTTGTTCCAGTAATCGTTCAGCCGCCTGAGGGCCGCCTTTGCTTCGGCAGGATCCAGGTAGGCCTGTATCTCTTTCCTTATCTCGTCCCTGTTGTCGGTATAGCCGAGGATGAACACGATCTCCTTCGTCTCTCCACGCCCAAGCTCTATCTCGTTGCAGAACGCTCCAACGCCGTTGGTCCTGTACGATATGGAATTGGAACATGCTCCCTGCTCGACGGCTATCGGGTTCGACTCGGAGCGATACTTCCCTATGAAGGTCTCGAGGTTGCAGTCATAGCTGGAAACTTCTGCGCCGGTCGCGAAGAATGACGCGCTTCCGCTTACGTAATGCGGGTACCACGTGATTATCCCGTCATCGTAGCGGCACTGGTTGATCTGCTGGACCCAGTCCACGTTCTGCTGGTCCATTATAGCATCCCAGAAACAGAACTCGGCGTAGCTGAACACCTGGAGCTTTTTGGGCACGTTCAGCATGTTCCTGACCTCAAGGAGCCATATCTCGAAATCCCTGTCATCCGGCACGAAATATGTGACGCTTGCCGTGATCCCCCTGTACTCGCCTTCCAGCACAGTGTATCCCATGCCGTGCCTGCACAGGTAGCTGTCCAGCTTCGTGCCCGATGGCTGGAACCCGGGGTTCCAGTACTCGCCGGTGGCAGCATCCCTTATGTATATATACCTTCCCGGCCTGTCCATGGGTATGCTGTTGTAGCGGTACCTGGTTATCCTCCTGTTCTGGGGATCCTTGTGGAAGCTGTAGCCTCCGCCTGTCTGCGTGACGATCCCCCCATACTTGCCGCTCCCGATATAGTTGATCCACGGTGTCGGTGTATCGGGCCTGGTAATTACGTACTCATTTGCGGCTTCGTCAAAATAGCCGTACTTCATGGCTGCCTCGCCCTCCCTCGATTTGATCATCTCAAGCGCGATATGGTACAAGTTAATTATATATCAGAATTGAAAAATATAAAATGTTTCTATATAATTGAAATGGCAGGAAGCCTTGGCGCACGGGCATTTCAGCCGGGTATAACGTATGCGGGGAGTTGTTGTACATGAACGCGTACTTCGGCATAAGCAGGGAACTTCGCAACTTTTTCAGCACCAACAGTATCCTGAGGTACATATTCCCTCTGGACGTAATTATCATGTTCGCAAGCCTTATCCTCATATTCCTCGATAATACCGTCGGCGTCAATATCGGCGGGTTCCTCCGGGCGCTGACATACTGGACATTCATACTTGGGCTGCTGATGACATATGCCAGCCTGAAGGAACGCCCTTTATATATAGGCTTATTCGGATATGGGGCGATACACCTGATAAATTTTATGAAATCATTGTTCGGCGGCGGATATTTCAGTTGTCCCGGCTTTTTCGGGTTCGCCGTTTACGCCGGGCTGGGGTATCTCGTCCTGAGGAAGGTCCTCGCCGGCGCGGCAGCCAGGACAAGGTAAAACCCGGTCAGCCGGGCAGCACAGGGTAAGACCCGCCCGGCCGGGCCGCGTCAACAGTTCATCCAAACAGATTTTTCCGTGAATGAGTTGAGCATGCCTGTAATTACTCAGCTCATTTTTTATTTCTTCTTTTTAAGAAGATGATATTGTCCTGTTCATCGCATTCACAGGCATAAATCCCGGAAAACAGGTTTTAAAGCTATAGGATACGGATTTTTATAATATGTCTTGACATATAATATTATACAATGTATAGTATTATATATAAGACATCATGAAAGGCAGTGATCGGTATGGGAACAACAGCGTTCATTACCGGAGCAGCAGGCGGACTCGGAAAAGCCTTTGCGGTGGAATGTGCAAGCCGCGGGTTCGATCTGTTCCTTACGGACATCTCCGAAACCCCGCTGTCAAGGCTCTCTGATAGTTTAAGGAACACATATGGAACAGACGTGCATTGCTATGGATGTGACCTGACAGATGCCGATTCGCGGGCTGCCCTGTACGCATATGTCAAATCCGGCGGTTTCCTGTTCAATTTCCTCATAAACGTCGCCGGACTTGACTTCGAAGGCGCTTTTGAGGAAAGGACACCCGATCAGATCAGGACGATGCTCCGCCTGAACATAGAAGCAAACCTGGAACTGACCCATGAGCTGCTGAAACTTCGCGATCCCGCAATGACTTTCAGGATCATCAACGTCTCAAGCCTGGCCGCATTCTACCCAATGCCTGTAAAAGCCATGTACTCAGCCTCAAAACGGTTTCTCCTCAACTTTTCGCGGGCGCTGGGAGAGGAACTGCGGTCAAGGAACGTCACCGTCACGGCGCTTTGCCCCGCCGGCATGCCGACGACGCCTGAATGTATTGAGGCAATAGAAGCGCAGGGTTTTGCAGGAAGGATAACCACTTGCAATGTCGGTTATGTAGCATCAAAAACCATAGACATGGCGCTCAGGGGGAAGCCCGTGTATATACCAGGATTGCCGAACAGGATACTCCAGGCGGCAGGTTCCATCATACCGGAATCGATCGTGGCACGCGTCGTGGGTTCACGCTGGAATGCTGCGCACGGCAGGCGTATGCAGCGGCAGAAGACTTTTAAAGCTTTTTCGTGAAAGGAGTTGTTCCCGAAATGGAAAATGCAGATAAAACGATCGTGATCACGGGTGCCACGTCAGGTATAGGGCTGGCAGCCGCAAAGGAACTGGTACTGAAAGGCTCATATGTTATCGGTACAGGTCGTTCGGAGGAACGGTGCCGATCTGCAGAGCAGGAAATCATAGGCATCTGTCCGGGCGCAAAAATATCATACCTGGCTGCCGACCTCTCATCCCTTTCGGAAGTCAGGCGCCTGGCGGCCGGTATCCGTGAAACACTCGCAAAAGACGGTTTCTCGCACCTGGACGTGCTGATAAATAATGCCGGTACTGTATCAAGCTGGTATGTATCGACCGTCGACGGCTTTGAACTGCAATTTGCTGTAAACCACCTGGCGCCCTTCCTTCTGACGCATGAACTGCTTCCGCTTCTCGGGCGGTCACAGGCCGGGACGGTCATCTGCACCAGTTCAGGCTCACATTATAGAACCAGGCTTCGCTGGAATGATATAATGTTGAGGAAACATTACAACACGCTCCTGGCATACAAGCAAACCAAGCTGGCCAATGTACTGTTCGTGACCGAACTGAACAGAAGGCTCGCAGCAGCCGGAAGCAGCATAAAAGCATTTGCGCTGGATCCGGGACTGGTCAATACCGACATCGGTTTCAAAGGCACGTTAGGAATAGCCAGGATTGTATGGCAGTTTCGCAGCAAAGGCGGTACCCCGCCGGAAATACCTGCTCGTTCCATGGCATATCTCGCCCTGGATCCTGTTCCGAGGTCCACGGGAAAAATATACTGGAAAGACTGCAGGCCGAAAGAACCAAGTGCCTATTCACAGCGGCCTGACATCGCAAAAAGGCTGTGGGAGTTGTCAGAAAGGATGTGCGGGATCGTTGGCCGGTAGAGCAGCCGGGAGTAAAAGCGAACTGCTGTCTGTACAAAGGAGGTAGTTTTATTGGATGCCCAGATGAAAAAAGGGCTGTTGGACGCATGTGTCCTCCACATCCTTGCCAGCGGCGATACCTATGGCTACAAACTTACCAGGGAGATAACCGGCATGATGGATGTTTCGGAATCCTCCCTCTATCCGGTCCTCAGGCGCCTTGAAACACAGGGCTTCCTTGAGACTTATTCAACTGAGCACCAGGGCCGCCTGAGGCGATATTACAGGATAACGGCATCAGGCCTCGGTCGGCTGAATGAGTACAGGAAAGAACTTGCAGAACTGAGAAGGATCATTGATTTCGTAACAGGCGGTGATGCAAATGGATGAAAGAATAAAAGGTTTTCTTGACACTTTGGCCATGAACCTGGATGGGCTTGCCGAAGATGAAAAAAAGGAAGCGCTGGATTATTACAGGGAATATTTCAGCGATGCACTCGAGGAGGGAGCGGACGCCGGCGAACTGCTCTCAAGGCTTGATCCCCCGGAAAAGATCGCCGCGGCGATCAGGGCCGAAACCAGCATACGGCTGGCACAGACCGATCCCGGCCTGAAAAGTTACTCAAAACTTGTCAAATCGGCACGCAGATGGTTCACAGGTCCATTGTCGGCCGTGGTGTTTTCCCTGCTTATTTTCACCACGTACAGCATAGCAATATTGCTGTTTCTCGGTACCGTGGTTTCGGCGGCCGCCGCATGTGTCATCCTGCCTGCATCCATATCTGAAGCCATGAAAATACCTGCATCGTATCCCGGCGGGATCGCCGGAATGATAGGGATCGGGATAACCGTATCAGGTATCTTCGTACTTGCCGCCTGCGGATTTTATATACTGAGCCGTCCTCTGTTCAGGGCGTCTGCCGTCCTCGTATATAAACTGGTCAGGAAAGGCGGAAAGCCTGTCCGTGATACAGCGGGACCGGGCCAGGACGTTTCCGGGGCCAAAACGGCAAAACCTGCCGGAAGGTTTGTCAAGGCGATCCTCGCAATTACGGCCGCCGGACTTGTCGTCGCCCTTGCATCCGGACTGCCTGTCAAACTGTTCCTGATATTCAACAGCATGAAGCCGGCAGATATAACTGTGATAAAGCAGGAGCATGACATAAGCAAAGCATCTGAAATACGCATATATACGGCACATACGAATATAAGGCTGAGGGAAGGCGGTCCTGAGAAAATAAGCTTTGAGTACGAAAAAGCCGACTGGCTGGACTTCGATATAAAAAAAGACGGAGGCAGCATAGTGTTCACGGAAAGTTCGAACGGCAGGCTGCCCCTGTTCTCGCTGGTTTCGCTGCATGAAAACCGCGCCGAACTAGTCGTTTCACTTCCGTCGGGATGCGATCCCGACAAGATCAGCCTGGAAAGCAGGGGCGGCACCATAAATATTGAAAGCAGCGAATTCCCGGTCGATGCGAAAACCTATACGGGCAGTATAAACCTGGCAGTCCCGGCAGACACGGTCCCCGGCAGTATCAGGCCGGCCATACAGGCCAGAACGGCAAAAGGCACCGTTTTCATCCGGGACAAAGCCACAGGCGCCAGAACATCCCATGGTACTGAATACGAATCGCCGTCACCAGGCGGTATCACCATAAGGCTTGAATCTGAAAGAGGGGATATAATCCTGGACTGATCCTTACAGACTCGTTCATTTAAACATGAATACCTGAGCCATACGGCGGAAGAGCAGGGGTATGTGAACTTCAGGCATACATCTGCTTTTTCTTTTGGACCGGGTCCAGCTTGCTGAGGTCGAACGGCGTTTCCTGGTAGACATAGTAGTTGAGCCAGTTGGCAAACAGCAGGTTGGCATGCGCTCTCCATCCGACGACGGGCATTTTTTCAGGATCGTTATCCGGGAAGTAGTTGACCGGTATCTCCGGGTCCAGTCCCCTGCCCATGTCCCTGTCATACTCGTACTTCAGAGTAAGCTGGTCATACTCGGAGTGCCCGGTGACGAATATTTGCCTTCCGTTCAGGGCCAGGACGATGTAGACCCCCGCCTCGTCAGACTCGGCCAATATCTCGAGTTCACCGGACTTCTCTATGTCTTCCCTTCTCACTTCGGTGTAGCGCGAATGGGGCACGTAAAACACATCATCGAATCCGCGCAGCAACATCACGTTTTTCTTCGTCACCCTGTGGGCAAACACGCCGGATAGCTTCTTCTCCAGCGGATACTTGGGGATGCCGTAATGGTGATACAGTCCCGCCTGGGCTCCCCAGCAGATGTGGAACGTTGAATAAACGTTATGCAGGCTCCACTCCATTATCTCCTTCAGTTCATCCCAGTAGTCAACCTCTTCAAAAGGCAACTGTTCCACCGGCGCGCCCGTTATGATAAGGCCGTCGAACTTCCTGTGCCTGATCTCGTCGAACGTGTTGTAAAACTTCAGGAGATGCTCCTGCGGCGTGTTCTTGGATGTGTGGGAAGCGGGATGCAGGAATGTCACATCCACCTGGAGCGGCGTGTTGCCTATGAGCCTGAGGAGCTGCGTCTCGGTTGCGATCTTCGTAGGCATGAGGTTGAGCACGCAGATATTCAGCGGCCTTATATCCTGGCTCTCGGCCCGCTGCTCCGTCATCACGAATATGTTCTCACTGGTAAGTATCTCAGTTGCCGGTAAGCTGTCCGGTATCCTTATCGGCATTCATTTTCCACCTTTCATTCGTTGGTTAGGTCCATGCTTCATCGGAATTGCTGCCTGAAACCACGGACTGGACCGTGGATACATATGCATCCGACAGAATTTCGGCATTTGCAGCGTATATTCCGTCCGTCTTTTTTGGGATATATGTTAAATATAATAGAATAAAGGTGAAAAATAATCAATAGCTTCATCCACTTCGGCAGCCGCCGGCTGTCAGGGCTGCGATCCGGCCTCCGCGCGGAAAGCCCGGAACGCAAATACTGCAACAGCCGCCGTTGTGACCGCCAGGATCCCTTCCGTCAGGAATACGCTTGTTATCACTCCCTTGACATGAAGCACGGCAATCATGTCGATGCCGGCATGTATAAGTATGGCATAGATGAAATACTGCCATTTATTACCGGAAACAGCCTTGAGTACCAGGAGTGACAGGGCTACCTGCAGAACAAGGGCTATGAGCCTTTCTATCCCGGTCATAAGGAACATGTACGACGGCGTCTCCACCAGTTTCCTCAGGCTTTCATTCAGTTCCTCCAGTTCGGCCCCCGACAGTGTTTCGCCTATAGTTCCGAACAAGCCTGAGTTAAGCATGTAAGAAGCC
>Ga0208938_1000224_pt1 | contig 49751 bp, 39 predicted proteins | sample AD_UKC125_MetaG_FD_184434 | JGI IMG/M metagenome (GOLD analysis project Ga0208938, IMG submission 184434) | Active sludge microbial communities of municipal wastewater-treating anaerobic digesters from USA - AD_UKC125_MetaG (SPAdes) (version 2) | ecosystem: Engineered > Bioreactor > Anaerobic >... | reverse complement strand
GCGCCCGCAGTAGGGAAAAACGAGGGGAAACCGTACAAAAGGCCGGAAAAACGACGAAATGCCGCCCGCTCATTCCGCATCGTGAAATCTGGCAGTTTCCCCTACTCCAAGTCCGACAGGCTGCTAGGCAATCGGCTGCACCACACAAGACCCTGGCGGCGTACCCGCCAGGGTTTTTTTTCGAGTGTGAAGAGGCGTACCCGCATTGCCGGCTAAAGTTGCCAGTACTTCCTCCGTTGACAGGAGGATGTGAAGAGCGAACGACGGGAGTCCTTTCATGCATCCAACTCACAGGCGACTGCTCCTTTGTCTGCTGACACTCGTGCCGGGAATGGCTTGCGCTGCCTGGCAGGTGATCTCGGCCGAACCCGGCAAGCGTGTCGAACTCGATCGTGCCTCTATCAAGAAGGACGAAACCGGCAAGAGCGTCGCGCGCGGACGGATCATTCTCGAGAAGGCCATCATCGATCCCAAGACCTCGATGTCGTATCGCATCGTCGAGGCTGTCAACCGCTACGATTGCGGGTCGCGCAGCTACAGCACGCTGAAGCGCAGCTACTTCAAGGACGAAGGCGAGTTGCTGCGGGAAGAGGACGTCAAGGTGCAGGTCGAAATGCCGGTGCGCACCGGCATGCTAGATGACAAGCTGCTGCGCGAAGTCTGCCGCCCGAAACCTGGTGGCGACGCCACACTGGCTGCCAGCCGTACCGCTGACAAGGTCAACGAGGCTGCCGGCGAGCTGCGCAAAGCCAATGAGGCGCTGGTGCAGAAGGAAGTCAAACGGGCCAACCTGCAGACGCCGTCTCCGGAAAAGACCGAACCCGAAGCGAAACCCGCAGCGCATGCCAAGCCTGCGGTGCACGCTCCGATCGCGGTGACCGCGGGCGCGGTCACCGCTCGCGTCGCCCGCTCACACTTCCCCACCGGCAACGCCGCTGCCGGCGACACGCATGCACATATCCACTGGAGCTACGAGGGTGAGGGGGGGCCGGAGAACTGGGGCAAGCTGAAACCCGAATATGCGACCTGCGCGAGCGGCAAACGGCAATCACCGATCGATATTCGCGACGGTTTTCGCGTCGACCTCGAAGCGATTCAGTTCAACTACCGACCATCACCGTTTCGTGTTGTGGACAACGGTCACACCATCCAGGTGGAGGTCAGCGGCAGCCACATCAGCCTGCTCGGCAAGACCTACGAACTGGCCCAATTCCATTTTCACCGCCCTTCCGAGGAACGGGTGAATGGCAAGACCTTCGACATGGTCGCCCACCTGGTCCACAAATCGGAGGATGGCAAGCTTGCGGTCGTCGCAGTGCTGCTCGAAAAGGGGATGGAGCATCCGCTGATCCAGAGCGTGTGGAACAACCTGCCGCTGGAGAAGAACGACTACGTGACACCGCCTGGGCTCACCATCGATGTCGCACAGTTGCTGCCTGAAGACCGAAGCTATTACACCTATATGGGGTCTCTGACCACGCCGCCGTGCTCGGAAGGCGTGCTCTGGCTGGTGCTCAAGCAGACACAACCGATCTCGCCCGAGCAACTGGCCATTTTTGCGCGCCTCTACCGACACAACGCGCGCCCGGTGCAGGCAAACTTCGCCCGCATGATCAAGGAGTCACGCTGAATCCCGCGACGCGACCCGGTTGTTCTGGCGGTCGCCTGCCGTGAAGTGCTAAGCTGTTGCCTTGTCTTGTCGGAGACGTCAATGCAAAGGCGACAACTGGGTTCTGGCGGCCCCTCGGTATCGGCTCTTGGCCTGGGCTGCATGGGCATGAGCGACTTTTATGCGGGTCGCGACGATGTGGAGTCGATCGCCACGATCCATCGCGCGCTCGATCTCGGCCTCAACTTCCTCGACACCTCCGACATCTATGGTCCGTACACCAACGAGGAACTGGTCGGACGCGCGATCAGGGGCCGTCGCAGTGAGGTCTTCCTGGCCACCAAGTTCGGTATTCTGCGCGATCCGCAGGACGCGTCGCTGCGCGGCTTCGACAGCCGACCGGCGTATGTACGCAGCGCGATCGAAGGCAGTCTGCGACGCCTGGGCGTCGACACCATCGACCTCTACTACCAGCATCGGGTCGACCCGAAGGTGCCGATCGAGGACACGGTCGGTGCCCTGGCCGATCTCGTGCGCGCCGGCAAGGTACGCTACCTCGGCCTCTCCGAAGCCTCGGTTGCGACGCTCGAGCGCGCGCACAAAGTGCATCCGATCACCGCGCTGCAAAGCGAATACTCGCTGTGGACTCGCGACCCGGAAGCGGGCGTGCTCGCCGCGTGCCGCCGGCTCGGAGTCGGTTTCGTGCCCTACAGCCCACTCGGGCGCGGCTTCCTCACCGGCGCGATTGCCCACCCCGACGACTTCGCGGCTGACGATTACCGCCGTTACAGCCCACGCTTCCAGGGCGAGAATTTTGCCAAGAATCTGGACCTGGTCGATCAGGTCAGGGCCTTGGCCACCGAGATCGGTTGCACACCCAGTCAACTCGCGCTCTCCTGGGTACTCGCGCAGGGCGAACATATCGTCCCGATCCCCGGCACCAAGCGGCGAAAATATCTTGACGAGAACATCGGTTCTCTGGCGGTGCGGCTGACGCCGGAACAACTGGCGGCGCTGGATGCGATTTTTCCGCCCAACGCCGCGGCGGGAGAGCGCTATCCGGCAAACATGATGGGCGCGCTCAATCGCTGACGATCGGACAGCGCGCAGTCGCCGGACAAGCCGCGCTCAGTTCGCCGCCCTCTGGAAAAACCTGGTGACAACAGATGCGCCTCGGAATGTTGATGACGCTCCGCAAACACACGCGTGCTGTGGACAGCAGATCCCTCGTTTATTTGGCTGGCAAAGGCGTAACGCCGCCGCATCCGTGAAGTCAGGCGACCTCAACTTCACAACATGGCTCGGGGCCCTCCTGGTGGCGGTTTGCGCGTCGCTGGCGCACGGCCAGATTCCGATTCCCACAGCGCAGAACAGCGTGCCCAAGCCTGAAGCGGTCGCCACCACGGTGGACCAGCGTACCCAGATCGAAGCACAACTGAGCGAGGCGCGCCGTCGGCAGGAAACCGGGCATCTGGAAGAGGGGGGAACTCCGGGATCCGAGGAATTGCCGGCGAGCGATCGCCAGCGGCTCTTCGACCGCCTGGTCATTGCCTATAGCGAACGACTCAAACTGCTGGATGAACTGGAGAGCGTGAAAACCGCGCAACCCGACAACCCGCACAAGCAGACCCTGATGGCGGAGTTCGCCGGCCCGCCGCCCTACTCCGCGCTACGGGTCGATGCCTTGCGCGACCTTGTGGATTCAGGAAAGGAGCGCCTGCACAGTCTGGCGTCGACGGAACGTGCACTGGAAACGCTCAAAGTGGGACGGCTTGAGACACAACAGCGCGCGGCGGAAGCGGTTCGCCTGGCAGAGGACAAACTCGCCCGGGCTGGCGGTCAGAGCGCGATTGACAAGGAACGTCTGGGCCGGGAACTGGCCATCCTGCGTCGGCAACTCGCCGAAGCAGAATTGGCCAACATCAGCCTTGGACTCGACAGGGTCCGTCTGGAAAGGCAGGGGGTGCAGACACTCAACTCCGAACTGGAGCGTTTGCTGACCCGCGTGCGACCTGAGCAACGCCTCGGCAAGGATGAACTGGAACAGCAACAAGCGCTGCTGCGCAAGGAGTTGAACGTGGTCATTGCGGAGGTCGATGCGCTCGTGATCGCTAATGGCCGGCGCGCAGCGGAACGCCAACAACTGATCAAACTCGTGGCGGAGGCCGGCAGCAGCGCGTCGCAGGCGGACAGACTGGAGTTGCTTGACGCGCGCCTGGAAACCGACCGCGTGCTGCTGTTGACGCTGACCTGGTTGCAGACGACGCTGCAGGTGGCAAGCGATGCCTGGGCACAGCGTTACGTCGGCTTTCATTCCGCGGATGCCAACACCCGCCAGTCGGTGATCACGGGTCTGAGCCAGAGCAGGGAAGAATTGGCCAGCCGCAAGCAGATCGTCGACGAACTGCAGCAGGCTGCACGCGTTGCGGTGCGCGAGCAGCAGTTGCGCCAGGGCGGAGCGTCGCTTGACCCGGACGCCACGGACAAGGATTCAAGCCTGTACGAGGCACTGCAACAGCGGGCGCGGGCATACCAGCGCCTGCAACGGGCGAGTGACCGGATGGAACGTCAACTCGATCGCTGGCTCGATGACTTCGGCTTCACTGCCAGAACCACCAGCGTCAACGACTGGCAGCTTGGCGCCCTGCAGTTGGCGCAGACGTTGAAGTCGATCTGGAACTTCGAGATGTTTGCCGTCGAGGATTCGACAGTCATCGATGGCAAGACGGTGACCGTCACCTACGGGGTTACGGTCGGCAAGAGCATTGGTGCACTGCTGCTCTTCCTGTTCGGCTACTGGCTGTTCGCGCTGCTCTCACGGCGCCTGCAGCGCGTGATGGTGAGCCGCTTCGGAGTCAACGAGCAAATGGCCAGCGTGATTCGTCGCTGGGCGATGATCTCACTGGCGGTGGCGCTGATCATCTTCATTCTCAATCTGGCGCGCATTCCCCTTACGGTCTTCGCGTTCATGGGTGGTGCACTGGCCATCGGCGTCGGTTTCGGCACCCAGACCATCATCAAGAACGTGATCAGCGGGATCATCATCCTCTTCGAACGCAAGATCAGGGTAGGTGACATCATCGCTCTGGGCGGCATGACTGGCCATGTCATTGCCGTTGACCTGCGCGCTTCGACGGTGCGTGGCTTCGACGGTGTCGAAGCGTTGGTGCCGAATTCCAGCTTTCTGGAAAACCAGGTCGTCAACTGGACCTATTCGAACCCGCGCATCCGCCGTGAGATCAGGTTGGGCATCGCCTACGGTGCACCGGTGCGAGCGGCCGCCGAGATGATTGCGCGCTGTGCCGAGGAACACGCGCAGGTCCTGAAGGACCCGCCACCGGAAGTCTTTTTCGAAGACTTTGGCGACAGTGCGCTGCTGTTGGTCCTCGTCTTCTGGGTCGAACTGGGGCCGAATCTGGTTGCCCGCAGGGTAGATAGCGACCTCCGGCATGCGATCGGGCAGCGTCTGGAAGCCGCAGGAATTCCGATTCCGTTCCCGCAGCGTGATGTGCATCTCGACATTTCGCAACCGTTACCGGTACGACTGACGCGATCCCCCGCCGACAACGCTTGAAACCCCTGCACGATTGCCGGCCAGCATTACCGGCGCATGGCCGATGCGTACCGCAGCGCTGAAGATCCTCAGTGGCGACTGGTCGTGTCCAGGGATGGAAACTTCGCGGCGTAATGAGCGATCCACTCCAGCGCCGCGGCCTCGCCGTCGAGCACACGTCCTTCGCTGTGCAACACTTCCTTGCGGTAGTGTTCGATCTGGCAGATCTGCTCCACCATGCGGGCAGCGAAAACATCATCGGATTCAATGAACCGGATACCGACTTCGTAGTACAGACCATGGCGACGGCACCATACCACCGAACCCGCCGCGTGAAAGGCCGGCTTGACCAGCGGGATGGTCAGCCGTACACCAGACCCGACCTCCAGTGGCCGCTCCGAGCGACAGGCCAACCCACCGAGGCTGATGTCCTTCAAACGACGCAACCTCGTCGGCAACGGCACCTCGGCATCGATCTCGATCGGAATGTCGGCCGGATGCCGAAGAAAACCGCGTCCCACCTGTGCCAATCCCATCTGCCAGCCCTCCTCCAGTTCGACCTCCCGACCCCGCGGTCAGGGAAAGCGATCGCCAACAGATCCATCAGGCTAGTGCGCAGGCCTGTTGCTCCTGAGCACCGACGGTCGAATTGTACGGCAGATATCGATCGGCTGTGCAGCAACGGTGCGGGTTCGCTACGCGCAGGGAAGCTCTGCTCAAGCGCCGATCCGCAGGCCCGTTTTCTTGAGAATGGCGGTCGAAAACAGGATATCGTACGAACGGCAATCGCATCCGAGGACCGCCGCGATCGCCGCCACCATGCCCTGCACTTCCGCCCGTGAACTTCCATGCACCATGGCAAACAGGTTGTACGGCCACTCGGGAAGTCGGCGCGGCCGGTGATAGCAGTGAGTGACGAAATCGAGCGCTCCGACACGAGCACCAAGTTGGTCGATACGCTCGTCCGGAACATCCCAAACACTCATGCCATTGGCAGGGTAGCCGATCGCGTAGTGATTGGGCACGGCGCCGATGCGGCGAATGACGCCAGTCTCAAGCATGCGCGCCAACCGCGTCATCACTTCTGCCGGCGAAATGCCGACTTCCTCGGCCAACTGATGATAGGGGCGCGGCACCAGCGGCAGACCGCTCTGGGTCGACAACACCAGGCGGCGATCGATCGGGTCGAGACCGCCCGTCATGGCCGCACCGGCAGTTTCATCTCGACGAAATACTCCTGCAGCTTCGGGAAGCGGAAGACCTGCAAACCACTGCACTGTTGAATCTGCGCGATGGCCGCATCGATACCGGCCGCGCTCTCGGCGGCAAGAACGAACCACATGTTGAAATCGCTGTTCCGCTCACTCTCGCGGCGGTAGTTGTGGGCGACCGCGGGCAGGGAATTGACGACCGCGAGCACTCGCTGCCAGTCCGATTCAGGAACGCGCATCGCCGCCAGAACGAAGGCGCCACCCATGCGTTCAACCTGAAAGAGTGGGCCGAAGCGAGTCAGCACGCGCCGGTCGAGCAGTCGTTGCAGGCGCCAGAGCAAGTCTGCCTCGGCAATCCCGAGCCCCCCGGCCACTTCAGCATAGGGCCGCTCGCTGATCGGAAAACCACCCTGCAGCGTGTCGATGATCGCGCGATCGATCGTGTCGAGTTCGATCGCCTCACGCATAATGCGCGCCGCGCTGCTTGAAACGGGTCAGCGAGAACAGAATGTCATGCGCGTAGTCGGTCAGACCGAGCCTGGCGCGCAGTTCGGCGATACTCGCCTCGACCTGCGCGCGATCCTGACCGTGAATCATGCAGAACAGATTGTAGGGCCACTCGGGAGGCACCCGCGGACGCTGGTAGCAGAGCGTCACTCCGGCGGCACAGGCCAGCCTCTCGCCGACCTCGGCGACATCGGCGTCGGGGATGTCATGAACCAGCATCGCATTGGCGGTGTACCCGAGTTCGTGGTGCCTGACGATGACTCCGAAACGCTTGATGATGCCTTCGGCACACCAGCGACGGATTCTTTCGAGAACCTCGCTTTCGTCGCAGCCGACACGACTGGCAAGGACCGCGAACGGACGAATGAACAGCGGCAAGCCTTCCTGCAAGGCACTGACCAGACGACGCTCACCCTCATCCAGCGGCATCGGCGGCACGAAGGGCTGCCAGCGTACGCCACCGCTGGCGGCCGGCCTCTCCCCTTTGCCATTCAGCGGGAAACCGAGATCGATGTGGTACTCCTGCAGCAGGGGCAAGCGCAGCAGCGGCCAGCCAGCCGCCTGTTCGATGGCGCCGAGGGCAGCCTGCAGGCGGCCTTCCGAACCGGCCGTGACGACCAGCCACAGATTGTAGCGGTGCTCGCGCTCGTAATTGTGGTTAACCTCGGGGAAGCGATTCACCGCCTCGGCGGCAGCGGCCAGCTTCTCGGGCGGCACGGCCATCGCGGCCAGCATGCTGGCGCCGATGCGCTTCGGAGCGAAGACCGCACCGACGCGTGCAATCTTTCCTTCGCGGCGCAGTCCTTCGAGCATCCGCAGGACCGCCGCTTCGGCGACGCCCAGCCGCGATGCCAATTCCGCGAAAGGCGCCGAACAGAGCGGGAAGTCTCTCTGGAAATCATTGAGCAAGCGAAAATCGACCGCCTCATTGAGCATCTTGGTCAGAATCCGGTGCGGTTGGCACGGCTGGTGAAGAAAATGCCGCTCGGTGCCTGGGCGGCAAATTCTCCAATTTTTTCGAAAGTCGCCGTATCGTAAATCAGCACGCGGTTGTCGTCACGTGCGGAAATCCAGACGTGCTCGCCACGCGGGGTAAACTCCATGTGCAGGACGGCCTTCCCTGGTGCAAGGGTGCGCACCACCTTGCCACTCAGTGTGTCGATCACCTCGACCCAGCCATTGTCGGGAAACGCGAAATTGACCCACACCTGCCGGCCGTCGGGTTGCGCCATGACGAACACCGGCTGGCCCCTGACCGGGATGCGGCCGGCTTCCTGCCAGCTACCGGCGGCTACCACCAGCACCTCGTGGCGCCCGATCGCCGGCAGATACACCTTGCCCTGCGCCAGCGACCAACCACGCAGATGCGGCATCTTGAAAACCGGCAACTTCTCCTGCCCGCGCCCGTAGCCCTGCAGGATACGTCGGGTCTCGGGCTGCGGCTGCCAGGTATCGAGCAGCGCGACGCCGTCCTCGCCGAACAGTCCGGCCAGATAATAACGCCCATCCGGCGTCACGAGTCCGTCATAGGGCTGCAGTCCGGCCGGGTAGCGCTGCGTCTGCGGCCGTCGCCGATCTGAAAAATCGCTCACCCAGATCTCGCCGGCATCGAACAGGGCATATGCAAAGCGGTTGCCGGAGAGATCGGCAAGCCCGACAACTTTGGAAAATCTCCCCGGTGCGTATTCGGCGGGCACTTCGGCGAGCAGTTCCAGCGTTTCGGCGTCAAAAGCCTTGATGCCTCCGGGCGTATAGTTCTGCGCAACGACGATGCTGCCATCCTGCGAGATGGCGCCACCGATGGCATTGCCCGACTGCAACACCCGCTTGACGATCCGCTCGGCGAGCAGATCGACTTTCGTCAGTCCACCATCGCGGCCGAAGACGTAGGCGTAGCGGCCATCGCGCGAGTAAACCACCGAGGCATGCGACAGGTCACCAAGCCCTGCCACATGGGCATAAGGCGCACGACGACTGGTATCGACGAGGCTGATCTGCCCGCTCGCACGCTCGATGACCAGCCCAAGGTCGCCGGTACCACGCCATTGCGGCGCGGCACATCCACAAAGAAGCGCCATCGTCAACACGCTCAGCAGTCTGCCCATGGTCTTCACTCCAAACAGCGCCAGCAAGGCGCATGACAAATCCAGACGATCCTGGCCCGGCAAGGGGAAGGAGTTTGAGCATCGATACCCGCCAATCTAGCAAGCAACCCGCCGCCCGGCGTTGATGATTGTCAAGACCTTGTAACGCACGCCCGGATTCGTCTTGCTCGCCGCGATGGCGACGACGTAGTGCGGTGCTCACGGATCTTGTCGAGCTCTTGCCTTCACAGAGGTTCAACTTGACGACACGTTACCTCCATCGCCGTGCGACCGAACGCCACTGCGGCAATAGGTCGCACATTGTGCGGACAAACCCTGCGGGATAATCTGAGGTGAATCAATTTTCGCCAGGCGGCCCCTGCCGCGCTCGACAACCCCGCCAATCCGTCGATTTTTCTGGCCAATCCCGCAGATTAGGGGCGGTATTTCCGAACCCTCGGCACCCTGCACGCAGCGACCCGCGCTACACTGAACCGATGACCAAGAACCTGCTGCTCGACGCCGCCATCCTGCTGGGACTCGCCATCCTTGGCACCGTCGGCTACCAACTGGCGCCGTTGCTCAACCCCAAAACCGACATTGCCCTGCCGCTGTCGAGTTGTGACCTCGGTCAGGGAGCCTGCGCGGCGACACTCCCCAACGGGACTCGAATCGAGTTCGCGATCGAACCACGGCCGATTCCGGTACTCCGACCGCTGAAGCTGCAAGCCACTCTCACGGGTGGCGAGGTACGCAGGATCGAGGTCGATTTCACCGGCACGGACATGAAAATGGGTTACAACCGACCACAACTGGAAAGGCAGGAAGGCAGCAGCGATCATTTCGTGGGAATGGCGAGCCTGCCGGTATGCATCACCGGAAGCATGGCATGGGAAGCGACGCTGCTGATCGATACCGGCAAGGCGATAGTCGCTGTGCCGTTCCGCTTCCTCACCGGCAAGTAAAACCCTGCCCACGTTACCGACCTCGCTTGCCGGAGCTCGTGTCCATCGGCAAGCCCGGTGATGATTCCTGCGCCTCCGCCTTGCCGATGATGCACAATGGGTTTACATTTGCGGCAACAATCCATTGACCGGGAACCAGGGTGGCGACGCCCGACCCACGCAACCGCAGCAACACCTCGAGTCCTTTTCCATTGCCGGCCACGCGTTCTGTGTCGCGGCGCGCAGCGGCTCGGCAGCCGACCCGTCGCCTGGAGCACTGCCCGCATGCACTGCACGATCTTCGATACCCCGGTGGTGAGCACACTGTTGCGCGCTGGCTCGGTGGCCTTTCTGCACTTGACCGGCTGGACTGTCGAAGGCCGTCTACCGACTGGCACAGCCAAATGCGTACTGATCGCCGCACCACATACCAGCAACTGGGACCTGCCCTACACGCTGATGGTGGCCTTCAGCTTGCGCCTGCACATTTACTGGATGGGCAAGCAGAGCCTCTTCAATCCTCCCTTTCGCGGTCTGATGATGTGGCTGGGCGGTATCCCGGTGAACCGCGAGAAGTCGACCGGCTTCGTGCTCGCGTCGGTAGCGGCGATCAGGGCCGCCACCGACGGACTACAGTTGGTCGTCCCCCCGGAGGGCACACGCGGACGAACGCGCCACTGGAAAACCGGTTTTTACCACATTGCCCTCGGCGCCGAAGTGCCGATCGTCATGGCCTACATGGACTACGGCCGCAAAGTGAGCGGCCTGGGTCCGGTATTCACGCCCACCGGCGATATCGAACGCGACATGGCATCGATCAAGTCGTTCTACGCTCCCTTCAAGGGCCGCAACGCCAAGCTGTTCGACCCCGAATAGGCCAGCGCGATCGTGGGCAGGCGGTTTGAGGAGCGTTGAAGAATGATGATTGAGCGTGTGCGGTGGCTGCTGATCCTGATTCTGCTCAGCGCCGCCAGCGGTGGTTCGCTTGCCGCCACCGGCAGCGATCAACCCGCGGATCTTGATCTCCATCCCGACGCCACCGTCGCGACGGCAGCGGTCGAAGTCGACGGCCGCGTACTGTTCCGCGTGCGCGGCGTCAGCAGTTTCCCCGCACGCGAGCGTGCGGCGGCGATCACCGAGCGGATCAGGCGACTGGCGGGCGATCCGGCGGTGCCGGCGGGTTCGGTACGACTGGTCGAGTCCGGCGGCTATTCCTCGATCATGGCCGGCGACCGCAGGATCATGGTGCTCTTCGATTCGGACGCGCGCATCGAAGAAGTCGCACGCGAAACCCTTGGACTGGCCTTGTGCGAACGGATCGGCAAGGCCATCGACGAATACCGCCACGACCGGGACACGCAGGTATTGCAGCGACGCGGCCTGGAGGCTGCGGGTGCCACGGCGGCACTGGCCACGATGGTGACGCTGCTGGTGTGGTTGGCACGCCGGCTCAATGGCCTGCTGGAGCGGCGCTTCCGGAGCCGCATCCATCACCTCGGCATCCAGTCGTTCGAGATCGTGCGGGCCGAAAGCATCTGGGCCGGGATGCGCGCCGCCTTGTCGGCGCTGCGCATGCTGTCAATCCTGATCGTCAGCTTCCTCTACCTCGACTTCGTGCTCGGCCGCTTTCCGTGGACGCGCTGGCTGGCCGGCAATCTGACCGATTTCGCCCTTCGCCCCCTGCGACTCATCGGGGAAGGCCTGATCGACTACTTCCCGGACCTGATCTTCCTGATCGTACTGGCGCTGCTGGTCCGTTTCGTCCTGCGCCTGTTGCGGCTGTTCTTTGACGCCGTTGCCCAGGGTTCGGTCACCCTCCTGCACTTCGAGGCCGAATGGGCCCGTCCGACCTACAAGATCGCACGTTTCGCGCTGTTGGTCCTGACGGTGATCGTGGCCTACCCGTATATCCCCGGATCGGAATCGGCAGCCTTCAAGGGGATTACGCTGATGCTCGGGGTGGTCGTGTCACTGGGCTCCTCGTCGGTCATAGCCAACCTGATCGCCGGCCTGATGATCACCTACCGACGCGCGTTCAGGGTCGGCGACCGGGTGCGCATCGGCGACGTGACCGGCGACGTGACGCAAGTCAGGCTGCAGGTGACCCATCTGCGTACCCTGAAGAACGAGGAAGTGACAATTCCCAACTCGCAGATCCTCAATGGACACGTGATGAACTACAGTTCTCTGGCCGCGAAACAGGGCCTGATCCTGCACGCGACAATCGGTATCGGCTACGAGACGCCGTGGCGGCAGGTGGAGGCGATGCTGCTGGAGGCGGCGGCGCGCACACCGGGGCTGCTTGCGGAACCCGCGCCCTTCGTAATGCACAAGGAACTCGGGGATTTCTGCGTCAGCTACGAGATCAATGCCTATTGCAACGACGCCAGGATGATGGAGCGCTTGTATACCGAACTCCGCCGCAACATCCTTGATCTGTTCAACGAATACGGCGTCCAGATCATGACTCCGGCCTATGAAGGCGATCCGAAGCAGCCCAAGGTGGTTCCCAGGGATCAATGGTATGCGGCGCCGGCGGTCTCCGGACCCGTCGACGAAGCGGCGGCAACGGCGAGTGGCGCGCAACGGCCGCTACCGGGATAAAGTACGCCCGGCAAGCGCCCTCCCCTCTACCGGCCGACCCCTCAGTTGAGGTCGATCGCGTGGCGCTTGAGGTCGTCGAGGCTGACGATCAGCAAAGCGGCTTCGTTGGTGGCATTGAGCACGACGCGCGGCGCCTTGCCGGCATGCAGGGCTTCGCGCCAGCGGGCAGCACACAGACACCAGCGGTCGCCGGGCTTCAGGCCGGGGAAACCGAACTCCGGCCTGGGCGTGGACAGGTCGTTGCCACGACCTTTCGAAAACGCAAGAAAATCTGCCGTGAGCACGACGCAGATGGTGTGACTGCCGAGGTCTTCGTCACTGGTGTTGCAACAACCATCGCGAAAGAAGCCGGTAATCGGTGCCTCGCTGCACGAGCCGAGCAAACCGCCGAGGACGTTGCGCTGGCTGCCGCCGAAATCATCGGGTTTCATGTCAGTTCATCAATCCAGGCTTGCTGGATTGCCTCCAGCACCTTCTCGCCGCAATGCTTCGCGTCGTCTTCGAAGCCGGGCAAGGCCAGAACCCAGTGCATCAGATCGACGAAGTTGATCTTCATCGGGTCCACGTCCGGGTGTCTCTCCGCAAGTTCGACGGCGAGGTCGTTGATGTCGGTCCATTTCATCGCTTGCCCTCCCTGGCCATGTTGATCGAGTAGCGAGGAATCTCGATCAGCAACGGCGTTTCATTGACCATCGCCTGACACGACAGGCGTGAGTTGGGTTCCAGTCCCCAGGCCTTGTCGAGCAGATCGTCCTCGACCTCATCGGACGGGTCGAGCGCCTCGAAGCCTTCGCGAACGATGACGTGGCAGGTGGTGCAGGCACAGGACATCTCGCAGGCATGTTCGATGGCGATGCCGTTTTCGAGCAGATTCTGGCACAGCGATTCACCAGGACGGGCGTCGATCACCGCGCCATCGGGGCAGAGTTCGACATGCGGCAGAACGATGATCTGGGTCATGCTGTTTCCCCCGCCCGCGTAGCGAGCACTTCGCTGTCCAGTTCGCTGATGTTGCGCCCAGCGAAGGCCCGCCGGATCGACTTGTCCATGCGCCTGGCCGCAAAATCCTTGGTCTCGGCCTCGAGGTCGTCCATCGCCAGCATGATCTGCCGACGGTTCTCACCGCTGGCCGCACCCTGAAGCTTGACGATGCCGTGCTCTACCCGCGCCAGTTCATCGCCGGAAAGCAGGTCGCCATCCGTCGCCAGAGCAGAACTTACCGCCTCGATCAGCCGCTGCGCGTCCACCTGCGCTTCCTTGAGCGCGCGCTGTAGCGCGTCATCCCTGACGTGCAGCATCGAGTCCCTGAGCATGCCGGCGATCTCGCCATCCGACAGCCCGTAGGACGGCTTGACGACGATGCTCGCTTCGACACCGGCGGTCTGCTCGCGGGCCGTCACTGCCAGCAGACCGTCGGCATCGACCTGAAAGGTAACGCGGATGCGTGCGGCGCCGGCGACCATCGGCGGAATGCCGCGCAGCTCAAAACGGGCCAAGGAACGACAATCGCTGACCAGTTCGCGCTCGCCCTGCACCACATGTACAGCCAGCGCCGTCTGGCCATCGCGGAAAGTCGTGAATTCCTGCGCCCGCGCCGTCGGAATGGTGGCATTGCGCGGGATGATCTTTTCGACCAGACCTCCCATCGTTTCGAGCCCCAGCGACAAGGGAATCACGTCGAGCAACAGCCAGTCGTCGCCGGCCAGCCCGTTGCCGACCAGGAGATTGGCCTGCTTCGCCGCACCAATGGCCACCACCTTGTCGGGATCGAGATTGTTCAGCGGCTCCTGCCGGAAGAACTCGCCGACCGCACGTTGCACCTGCGGCATGCGCGTCGCGCCGCCGACCATGACCACTCCCTTGACGTCGGCCACCGACAGCCCGGCATCGCGCAGGGCCTTCTTGACCGGCTGAATGGTCTTCGCCACCAGCGTCTGGCTGATCTCGGCAAAGATCTCCGTGGTCAGCGTCAGATCCACCGCCTCGCCACTGTTCAGACGGGCGTTGATCGGGGCCACGCCATGAAAGGTCAGGTATTCCTTGGCCTCGCGCGCGCGCGTCAGCAGCATCCGCGAATCCTCGACCGACAAGGGTTTGAGTTGGGCCGCTTCGAGCATCCAGCAGAAGATGCGATGGTCGAAATCGTCGCCACCCAGCGCCGAGTCGCCGCCCGTCGCCAGCACCTCGAAGATGCCACGCGCGAGTCGGAGAATCGAGATGTCGAAGGTGCCACCACCGAGGTCATAGACCGCATAGATGCCTTCGGAAGCATTGTCGAGCCCGTAAGCGATCGCCGCCGCCGTCGGCTCGTTGAGCAGGCGCAGAACCGGCAGTCCGGCGAGCCTGGCGGCGTCCTTGGTCGCCTGGCGCTGCGCGTCGTCAAAATAGGCCGGGACGGTGATCACTGCACCGACCAGCGGCCCACCGAGCGAGGCCTCGGCCCGCAACCGCAGGGTGCGCAGGATCTCGGCCGAGACCTCGACAGGACTCTTCCTGCCGGCGGCGGTCTGCAGGCGCAGCATCCCCGGCGCATCGTCGAAGACGTAGGGCATGCCCTCGCGGTGAGCGATGTCCTGCAGCCCACGGCCCATGAAGCGCTTGACCGAAACGATGCTGTTGCGCGGATCGAGCGATTGTCTGGCCTGCGCTTCGTAACCGACTTCGCTGCCACCGTCCGGCAGGTAACGCACCACCGAAGGCAGCAAGGGGCGGCCCAACTCGTCGCTGAGGACGACGGCCAAACCGCTGCGCACCGTCGCCACCAGCGAATTGGTCGTCCCGAGGTCGATGCCGACAGCCAGCCGGTGCTGGTGCGGCGCTGCCGATTCGCCCGGTTCCGCAATCTGTAATAGAGCCATGAAGAAAATGAGGTCCTGAGGCTTGGTTCGTGGATGACGTGGAGGTCGCGCCAGCGACTCACGGCGCTCCCCTTCGCCCGCGTGCGGGCGAAGGGCGGGGGGTGAGGCAAACGGTCAACGGTTCCCAGTCCGCTGGAAATCGGCTGGCCAATCGCCTGCAGGTGTACGGCCTACTCTTCACACGCCGCAATCGCGTCGTCGATGTCAGCGAGCAGCTTCTCCAGGAACATCAGCCGCCGCACGCGATCGGCAGCCTGCTCCAGATCAGGACGATCGTCGAGCAGCACGGCGATTTCTTCATGGCGCTCACGCATCTCACGTTGCAAGCGGTGATGCAGACGCTCCAGCTCATGATGATCGCCAGCAGCGCGCGCTTCGGCAACCGCCTCGCGCCATTCCATCTGCTCAACGAGGAAGTCCGCGGGCATCAGGGCATTGTTCTCGCTGCCAAGATCGTACGCTGCCAGATGCAGCAGATAGCGCGCCCGCGCCAGCGGTTTCCTGAGGGTCTGGTAGGCTTCGTTGACGCGTGTCGCCCACTGCAGCGAGAGCCGCTTTTCGGCCTCGCCGGCACTCGCAAAGCGATCCGGGTGAACCTTTGACTGCATCTCCAGATAGCGGCGGTCAAGCAGCGCCAGGTCCAGCCGGAAGGTTGGCGGCAAATCGAACAGCGAGAAGTGATTCGCGTTGAAATCCATCCGACGCGCCTCCTTCAGGTCCGGGCGCGCTTAAGCAGCAAGTCCGTCAGCCACCGGATCACGCCAGCGCTCAGACATTGAAGCTTTCGCCACAGCCACAGGCGTCCTTGACGTTCGGATTGTTGAACCTGAAACCTTCGTTCAAGCCCTCGCGCGCATAATCGAGTTCGGTGCCGTCAAGGTAAGGCAGACTCTTCGGATCAATCAGCACCCTGACCCCGTAGGATTCGAACTGGATGTCGTCCGGGTGGGCGACATCGGCAAATTCGAGCTTGTAGGCCATCCCCGAGCAGCCGCTGGTGCGCACACCCAGGCGCAACCCGATACCCTTGCCGCGCTTGACCATGTAATTGGCGACGTGGCTCGCTGCCCGTTCAGAAAGCGTCACAGCCATTCGAAAGACCTCCTGCTGTAGTTGCGACAAACCGTGTCAGACGGAAACCTGTTCGCTGTGCTTCTTCTTGTAATCGGCGACCGCCGCCTTGATGGCATCCTCGGCAAGAATCGAGCAGTGAATCTTCACCGGCGGCAGCGCCAGTTCGTCGGCAATCTGGGTGTTCTTGATGTCCAGAGCCTGATCGATGGTCTTGCCCTTGACCCATTCGGTCACCAGCGACGACGAAGCGATCGCCGAGCCACAGCCGTAGGTCTTGAACTTGGCATCTTCGATGACGCCACCCTTGCCGACCTTGATCTGCAGCTTCATCACATCGCCACAGGCAGGCGCACCGACCATGCCGGTCGCCACGCCCTCCTCTTCCTTGCCGAATGAACCGACATTACGCGGGTTTTCATAGTGGTCCAGGACCTTGATACTGTATGCCATGCTGTTTCTCCTTCAATGCTTCATCAATGCGCGGCCCACTGGACCGTGCTCAAGTCGACGCCTTCCTGCACCATCTCCCACAATGGCGAGAGTTCGCGCAAGCGGCCAATCTTGTCGTGCAGGAGCTTGATCGCGTAGTCGATCTCCTCCTCGGTAGTGAAGCGGCCCAGAGTGAAACGAATCGAACTATGCGCGAGTTCGTCCTCACGACCGAGGGCACGCAGCACGTACGAAGGTTCCAGAGACGCCGAGGTGCACGCCGATCCCGACGACACCGCGAGATCCTTGATCGCCATCAACAGCGACTCGCCTTCGACGTACGCAAAGCTGATGTTCAGGTTGTGCGGCACGCGCCGTTCGAGGTCACCGTTCACATATACCTCGTCGATGTCCGACAGGCCTTTCAGCAAGCGGTCGCGCAGCATGCGGATGCGCTCGTTCTCGGCGCCCATTTCCAGGCGCGCCAGTCGGTACGCCTCGCCCATGCCGACGATCTGATGCGTTGCCAGCGTGCCGGAACGGAAACCCCGCTCGTGCCCGCCACCGTGCATCTGCGCCGTCAGGCGAACGCGCGGCTTGCGACGCACGTACAAGGCACCGATCCCTTTCGGACCGTAAGTCTTGTGCGCTGAAAAGCTCATCAGATCGACCTTCAGTGCCGCCAGATCGATCACCACCTTGCCGGTCGCCTGAGCCGCATCGACGTGGAAGAGGATGCCCCTGGAACGGCAAATCTCGCCGATCTCGGCGATGGGCTGGATGACGCCGATCTCGTTATTGACGAACATCACCGACACCACGATGGTGTCTGGACGAAGCGCCGCCTTGAACACTTCGAGGTCGAGCAGACCATCGTCCCTGACGTCGAGGTAGCTGACCTCAAAGCCCTGCCGTTCGAGTTCCCGGCAGGTATCGAGAATGGCCTTGTGCTCGGTCTTCACCGTTACCAGATGCCTGCCCTTGCCGGCAAGGAACTGTGCCGCTCCCTTGAGTGCCAGGTTGTTCGACTCGGTCGCGCCCGACGTCCAGACGATCTCTTTCGGGTCGGCATTGACCAGTCTGGCCACTTCTTCGCGCGCTTCTTCGACCGCCGCTTCGGCATCCCAGCCCAAAGCGTGCGAGCGCGAGGCCGGATTGCCGAATTTCTCGACCAGATAGGGAATCATCTTCTCCGCCACGCGCGCATCAACCGGGGTCGTGGCCGAATAATCGAGATAGATAGGCAGTTTCAACATTGCTCTTGCTCCGGGTTGTCCATGGTTATGCAGTTGTTCATGTGGCCGGGCCGCTAGACAGCCATCGCGGTCAGCCCTTGCAGGCGGGCCACGGTGGCCTGCAAGGCAATCAGAAAACCGGCGACCTGTTCTGCCGTGTTGCCGTAACCCAGGCTGACACGCACCGCTCCGCGAGCCAGGTCGGGCGCGACACCCATCGCCCGCAGCACATGCGAAGGCTCCGGATTGGCACTTGAGCAGGCGGCGCCGCTGGCCACCGCGTATCCGGCACGGTCGAGGTGGCCGACCAGGGTTTCACCGTCGACGTCCGGGATCGCGAAATAAACGGTATTCGGCAAGCGTTCGGCAGCCTGGCCAAAGAGCGTCGCACCGCAGCCGCGCAGCCCGTGTTCGAGTTCGCCGCGCAACTTGAGCAGGCGCTGCGCCAGCGCCGCCCGACGTTGCACCGCCAGTTCGCAGGCGACACCGAAGCCGACGATCGCCGCCACATTCTCGGTACCCGACCGCAAACCACGTTCGTGGCCACCACCGGCGATCAGGGGCTCAAGCTCGATGCGCTTGTCGAGTACCAGCGCCGCAGCGCCCTTCGGCCCGCCGATCTTGTGTGCCGACACGGTCAGCGCATGCACGCCCGCGGCATTCAGACGGCGAAAATCGACGTCAATCTTGCCCACCGCCTGTACGGCGTCGGTGTGAAACCAGGCGCCGGTGAGACGCGCACGCTCGGCCAGCAGTTCCAGATCCTGCACCACTCCGGTCTCGTTGTTGGCCAGCATCACCGAAACGATCTTCGGTTTGCGTCCCATGGCCACCGCGAAGCGGCTGGCATCAATTCGTCCGTCGGCGTTCACCGCCAGGCGATCCAGCGTCCAGCCGCGCCTTTCCAGCTGCTCCGCGGGCTTGAGCACGCAGGGATGCTCGATGGCACTCACCGCCAGCACACCGGGTTTCAGACACGCGGCAGCACCCTTGATCAGCAGATTGTTGGCTTCCGAACCGCCGCTGGTAAAGACGACTTCGGTAGGATGTGCGCCAACTGCGGCGGCCACCTTGCTGCGCGCCTCGTCAACCGCGCGCCGCGCCGCCCGACCGTACTCGTGCCGGCTCGACGCGTTGCCGAATTGCGCCGAGAGGTAGGGCAGCATCGCCTCGACCACCGCCGGATCGGCAGGGGTGCTGGCGTTATGGTCGAGATAGACGGGCGCGAACATGGCTACTTGACGTTCAATTGGTGAGGGAAACCGATTTGTTGGCACGAGCACGTGGCTTGAAACGCCGCGCGTCCTGGATGATCGCCACGTGACCACCGGTTTTTCTCAGTTGTTGATCAACCAGTTCCGCCAGCGTCACCGAACTCAGGAACTCGTACATCTTGTCGTTCAGCGTCGTCCACAGCTCATGGGTCATGCAGCGCTCGTCGTCTCGGCAGTTTTCGCGTCCGCCGCATTGCGTCGCATCGAGCGGCTCATCGACGGCGCGAATGATGTCGGTGACCGTCATTTCGCTGGTCCGACGCGCCAGACAGTAACCACCGCCCGGGCCGCGCACGCTTTCCACCAGGCCGTAGCGGCGCAGCTTGCCGAACAGTTGCTCGAGATACGAAAGCGAGATTTTCTGCCGATCGCTAATCCCGGCCAGAGACACCGGTCCCTCGCTGCAGCGCAGTGCAAGGTCGATCATCGCGGTTACTGCGAAACGTCCTTTGGTCGTCAGTCTCATGGTTCCTCCACTTATCATAATAGTTGATTGGATCGGTACACTATAGCGACGCAGCGAAGCTTAGTCAACTATTTTACTCAAGTATTGCGGGTCGAACTGGTCGGTAGTGGCCAGCGACCCCTCGACATGCACGCCGGCCTCCTCAAGCTTGCTGAGCAGCAGGACAAAGCGTCGATCGACCTCGACCGCATGGTCGAGCAGGCCATGAATCGCCTTGGCCAGTGGGTCATCCTGATCGCCTGCCAGCGCATACGCCGAAAACCCCAGTTGCCCGGCCATTTCCTCGCGCTTCTGCGCCTGCGCACTGTCGATGATGCGCGCTGGATTGCCGACCGCCGTTGCCCGCGCCGGCACGTCCTTGACGACCACGGCATTGGACCCGACCTTGGCCGACTGCCCGATGGTGATCGGTCCCAGTACCTTGGCGCCGGCGCCGACGACCACCCCGTTGGCCAGCGTCGGGTGGCGCCGGCCCTTGTTCCAGGAAGTGCCACCGAGGGTAACGCCGTGATAGAGCGTGACGTCGTCTCCGATCACCGCTGTTTCACCGATCACCACACCCATGCCGTGATCGATGAACAGGCGGCGTCCGATGCTTGCTCCGGGATGGATCTCGATGCCGGTAAAGAAGCGCCCGAGGTGCGAAACCAGACGCCCCAGCCAGCGCAGGCGATGCACCCACAACCAGTGCGCAAGACGGTGCGTGACCATCGCATGCACGCCCGGGTAGCAGGTGAGAACCTCCCAGAACGTACGGGCAGCGGGGTCACGGTCAAAAACCGATTGAATATCTTCACGCAGATGGCTGAACATGAAACGAGAGTCCTGGAACGGTCACCCCTCAATGCCGGGGCGGTGGTACAATACCATACTATTACGGTGCACTATCCGGCGTAGCGGCACCGGCAAGCGGCTTCTCGACCGCGTCGAGCAGTCCGCGCAGGATGTTGATCTCGTCACGTTCGAGTTCGGCACGCGCGAAAAGGCGACGCAGCTTGGGCAGCAGCCGTTTGGGCTGCTGCGGATCGAGAAAGCCGCTGCTCACCATCACCCGCTCCAGATGCGCATGGAAGCGTTCGATGTCCTGGTGGCTTGCCGCCGGCGAGGCAAAGGGTACGGCCCGGGTCACCACCGGCGGCTGGCTGTCGAAGGCCGCCAGCCGGAGTTCGTAGGCCAGCAGTTGCACCGCCGAGGCGAGGTTGAGCGAGGTGTACTCCGGGTTGGCGGGAATGAAGATCGCACACCGGCAACGCTGCACTTCGGCGTTCGACAGACCGGCGGTCTCGTTGCCGAACAACAGCGCCACCTCGCCCGTGCCGGCCTTCGCCAGAACGTCAGCGGCGGCCTCACGGGCCTGCAGCGCTGGTGGTCCGAGGTTGCGGTGTCGCGCCGAAACGGCGTACGCAAACACACTGTCGGCCAGCGCCGCATCGAGGTTCGTACACACCTGCGCCTGCGCGAGAATGTCGCCGGCTCCTGCCGCGCGCGCCACCGCCTCGTCGTCCGGAAAGCGCCTGGGATTGACCAGGGTCAGGCGCGACAGGCCCATCGTCTTCATCGCCCGCGCGGCGGCACCGATGTTGCCCGGATGGCTGGGATGCGACAGCACGACGCGCACCCTGTCGAGCAGCGAACCCGAAGAATGAGACCTTGCAGGCCGGTTCATATTAGAATCGGGACTCCTCCACACCAATCGGGCGGCAACCGCCGCCCGTCAGGTTCTCCAAAACCATGCATCCAGCTCTCAACATCATCATCAAGGCGGCGCGGCGCGCCAGTCAGATCATCAACCGCGCTTCTCTGGATCTGGAGCACCTGCAGATCACCACCAAGCGTCAGAGCGATTTTGTCACCGAAGTGGACAAGGCGGCCGAGGCAGCAATCATCGACGTGCTGCGCGAGGCCTATCCCGAGTACGGCATTCTAGCAGAAGAGTCGGGCCAGACCGCCGGCAGCGCCGGCGGCAGCGAGTATCAGTGGATCATCGACCCGCTCGACGGCACCACCAACTTCATCCACGGATTTCCGCAGTACGCGGTCTCGATTGCGCTGGCGCACCGCGGGCAGGTCACGCAGGCGGTGGTCTACGACACGGTACGCAACGAAATGTTCACCGCCAGCAAGGGCGGCGGCGCCTTCCTCAACGAACGCCGCATCCGGGTCAGCAAATGCCTGCGCCTCGACGAAGCGCTGATCGGCACTGGTTTTCCCTACCGCATTTATGACCACATCGACGCCTACCTGGCGATCTTCAAGGAACTGGCGCGCAAGAGCGCCGGCATCCGCCGCCCGGGTGCCGCTGCCCTCGATCTGGCCTACGTCGCCTGCGGGCGCTTCGACGGCTTCTGGGAGTTCGGCCTGTCGCCCTGGGACATCGCCGGTGGCGCGCTGCTGATTTCCGAGGCCGGCGGCCTGATCAGCGACCTTGCCGGCAACGAAACCTACCTGCAGAGCGGTAACCTGGTCGCCGGCAACCCGAAAGTCTTTGCGCAACTGCTGCAGGTGATCGACGGCCACCGGACGCCGGGGTTGATGGCGTGAGGGGCTAGCGCGGGAGCTTCACCAAGGCTCGCCCCTTGTGCTATGTGATCGGCGTACGCAGGGCAGCCGGTCCCACTAAGCCCGCGTCGGGGTCGACGGCGCTGTTCCGACACCATCGCCTTGCTCTTAACGCCGTCACCGCGGCCGCTGTTGTACATCATCCGACGATTGTGGTCGGGTAAAAGCCGCCGGATTTGCCGTATTACAAATTGGGGCAAGGCAGTGCTGAGCAATCCTCAAGCCAATGAACAAGATCTACCGTACTGCCCTGCCTGTGGTCATGCTTGCGTGCCTACTCGCCGCGCAAGATGCTGAACTCCTGAAACAGGCGAAGCGGAAGCGGTACACCGAGCTTCCAATAGATGGTCATTGGCCTTGCGCCTTCGGCATGCTCTAAAGTGACTGGGCCACATGCTCGGTATGGATTTCCCCTGGCGCAGCGGACGAACAGCTGAAAACTCCAGCCGTTACTGGAACTGTCGAGGTAACGGCGGCCCGATGGCGTATCCGGAGCCGCACTATTTTGGGATTGCCAATGGAAACGCTCGGTGCTGATGGCGAAATCGTGGTAAGCAATGCGCTGGTGATAGCCGACTCGCTTGTCCAGGGTCACGAACAGCAATTCGATCTTGTGCTCGTGCAATGCTAGCACGCCTGCCCGAAATGGCGTACGGCGCTCAGCAGTCAGCCAATTCACGGCGGTCAGGATTTCACGAATACCATACGCCGCATGCAAACAAAGAGGTGTGCTTTCCAGCCCCGGAACCGCCTGATGACTGAGGGTGCTTCTCCCCTGTAGCACTTCCGCGATCTCGGCCAGTTCGTTTCTCGTATCAGTCTGGACACTCAATCGCTGCAGAAAATCTGCACCCCGCCCGGTCCGGTGGTGTTGCCCATCCACCTGATACGCCAGCATCTGTAGCAGTCGCTGCTCAGACTTGACTGCGGGAAAATAAGAGGCGTCCGGTTCCCCTACTTTGAGAAGCAAGTTGATGCGTGCCGGGTCATCGAAATGCAGGAGGTCTGCGAAGCGACCGCCAAAATAATCGTCTTCTGGCCCCGTCGGAGTCGTCAATAGTCCGGCATCGCGCTTCAGGTTTGTCCAACCGGAACGGCCGGCGCCTCGATAGATGTCTTCGAGATCAACAGCCTGCTCGCGTAGAAAAGTCGCCAGACGGACCTTGGCGCGCCCTTTGAGAGCCATATAGGTTTGCAACTCGGCACGCAAGCGACGCCAGTTTTGCTGTACCAATCGTTTCAGACTGCTCAATACCTGATCGCGGGTCTGACGTTGCAGGTGGATGTGGCAACCTGGCGGAAGCGAGCCAAACCCTTGGTCGACGGCGTCGATCAACTGTCCACGCGAAAGGCCGGTGATGGTCGCGAGTAGGCGATCGAAACGAAAGTCTTGCCGATGGCGCCCCACAAAATCGAGCACCAGACAGCTTTCCTTGCCCTTGGCCAGACGCAGGCCACGACCGATCTGCTGTTGAAACAAGACCGGGCTTTGGGTAGGCCGCAGCAACAACAGAGTATCAACCGAAGGCAGATCCACCCCCTCGTTGTAAAGATCACAGGTGACCAATGCACAGATCTGACCACTTGCGAGCAGTTCGGGGGCGCGCCGTCGCTCATGGTCAGGGGTGTTTCCCACCACGCAGAGCGCTCGGATCCCGGATTGATTCAGTTTCTGGGTCATGTACAGCGCGTGAGCCACCGAAACGCAGAACACCAAGGCACGGCACCGGTCAGGGTTGCCAGCCAGACGGCGCCACTCGTTGAGAACAAGCCGGGCACGCACCTCATTGCCAGTGACCAACTCGTCTATGGCCGCCAGTTCCCCCGGCTGCTCCCAGGGCACATGAGAAAAATCGGTGTCGTCATCGCAAGCGTAGTACTCGAAGGGGCTCAGAAATTGTAGATCGAGAGCATGCCAGAGCCGTAGTTCAACTGCCGGAGCGCCATCCGGTCGATGGTCGAAATATCCCAGAATGGGTTGCCCATCGCTGCGTTCGGGGGTCGCCGTCAAACCCAGGAGAATGTGTGGTCGGACAACGCTGACGAAGTTATGGAAGCGCTCTGCGGCGAGACGATGACACTCGTCGACCACCACTACATGCCAAAAGTCTGCACCACAGCGCTGTACCAGATTGCGAGATGCGAGACTGTCAATGCTGGCGAATAGATGATCGAAGTGCTCAATCTCCGTCCCTCCGACAAGCAATTCGCCGAAGGAATGGTCGCGCAGTACCTCCCGGAAGGTGCGCAATGCCTGTTTGAGAATTTCAAGCCGGTGCGCTACAAACAACAGGCGTGGTCTTCCACCTGTCTGGTCACACTCACGCCGGTAGTCAAAAGCGGCGACAACCGTCTTGCCGGTACCTGTGGCTGCCACAACCAGATTTCGCCGACGTCCACGTTCACGCTCGATCAGCAACTGATCGAGCATCTCCTGTTGATAGGCCTTCGGTTCAAGATCGAAGAAGGTCGGTCGCGCCACGATGTCGTCGCCCGATTCCCGCCTTAGCGCTTCGCTCAGGGCTCGGCGACGCCTGATATCTGCCGGATCATAGGATTGAAATTCATTGTCGTCCCAGAGCGTTTCAAAATGTGCCTTGGCACGTTCGAATAACTCTAACTGCCCACGCTCGGTAAACTTCACTGTCCATTCGAGTCCACCCGCCAAGGCCGCACCCGAAAGGTTGGCGCTGCCCACATAAGCCGAGCCGAAACCGGTCTTGCGCCTGAATAGCCAGGCCTTTGCATGCAACCGGGTCCGGCGGCCGTCCAGAGAAATTTTGACCTGGCACCCCGGCAACCTGGCCAACTCGTCCACGGCCTGAATCTCGGTGATGCCGGTGTAGGTGGTAGTCAATACACGCAAGCGGCTGCGCGGCTGACCATCAGCCCCGATGGCCGTCACCGATTGCAGAATATCGAGCAACCTGCGTACCCCGGAATGGGTAATGAAGCTGACCAGGATATCCACTTCATCGCAGGCAGCAAGCTCGCGGCGTAACTCACTCAGTAGCGAGGGCGAACCCTTGCCCGCAGTAAACAGCCAAGGCATGGCCAAACCGGTATCGGGCAGTACGCGTGGCGGAGTACGCCGATGGATGGAATGTAGCAGCTGCAAAGGCGCGTGGACGGTATCGATCTGATTGCCATGACCACCAAGCCGATGGCGAACATCCGTCAGGATCGAATTGATCAGTTCCAATTGCCGGTGTGCCCTCTCTTCCCCGGTGCCTCCCAGGTCCTCGAGTATCCGCGAGAGTTGGCGGGCCAGTGCATCGGATAAGCGCCCGGCAACATCCTCAGCCGCAAGCAGATCGAGGGTGCGCTCACCCTCGCCGGTGGTCTTCGATAGCGCACCCCACAGGGCACTGGAGACCACCTCGTCATAGAGGCCGTCATGAGGGTTCATGATTTTGTCAGACCGTCGTCGCCGAGAACGTGAATCGAGCGCATCATGTCAGGTCGCTCTCGGCGCTATGCGTCACGAGCACGGGCGGCGCCCAGGCAAAATCGTAACGGGTGCCCGACGCGAGCCGGTGACTCCAGGAGAAATCCGGACTTTACGCCGCCCACCTTGCCCACCGCCCGGCCAAAGCTCAGCCGGCGATCACCGACAGTGCATCGTGGTAGAGGTAACCGAGGTCTTCTGCCACCTCGCGGCAGGTGACCTTGCCGAATGCGACGTTCAGGCCATTGCGCAGGTGAACGTTGTCCTGCAGCGCCTGCCGCCAGCCCTTGTCGGCGATCTGCAGGGCAAAGGGCAGCGTCGCATTGTTCAGCGCATAGGTCGAGGTGCGGGGCACGCCGCCGGGCATATTGGCCACACAGTAGTGCACCACCTTGCCGACCATGTACGTCGGTTCGGCGTGCGTGGTGGCCTTGGCCGTCTCGCAGCAGCCGCCCTGGTCGATGGCGACGTCAACGATCACCGATCCCGGCTTCATGGCGTCGACCATCTGCCGGGTCACCAGCTTGGGCGCCGCGGCGCCGGGGATGAGCACGCCACCGATGACCAGGTCGGCACGCAGCACATGGTGTTCGACGTTGTCGCGGTTGGAAAAAACGGTGATCACGCGTGCCCCGAGCAGACGATCCATGCGCCGCAGGACGTCGAGGTTGCGGTCGATGACCACCACCTGCGCACCGCTGCCGACGGCGATCTGCGCTGCGTTCGAGCCGACGACGCCACCACCGAGGATGACGATCCGCGCCGACGGCACGCCGGCGACACCGCCCAGCAGCACGCCCATGCCGCCATGCGCCTTTTCGAGGCAGTAGGCGCCGGCCTGCACCGACAGCCGGCCGGCGACCTCCGACATCGGCGCCAGCAGCGGCAGGCCGCCACCTGGCTGCGTCACCGTTTCATAGGCGATGCACACCGCGCCACTGCTGACCAGGTCGGCACACTGCGCCGGATCGGGAGCGAGGTGGAGATAGGTATAGAGAATCTGGCCTTCGCGCAGCATCGCTCGCTCGCCAGCCTGTGGCTCCTTGACCTTGATGATCATTTCGGCGCTGCCGAAGATCTCCTCGGCGGTATCGGCGATGACCGCGCCGGCCTTGCGGTATACCTCGTCGGTCGCACCGATGCCGGTCCCGGCGCCGCTCTCGACCGTCACCTGGTGACCATGCTCGACCATCTCCCGAACCGATGACGGGGTCAGACCAACACGATATTCGTGGTTCTTGATTTCCCTGGGTACGCCGATGTGCATCTCTGTCTCCTTGTCAGTGGTTACCGTGAAAGTCGCGCCAGCGACTGACGAATCTCCCCTCGCCCGCTGGCGGGAGGGGAGTCGAGGTGAGGGAAACGGTCATCGCTTTCATCATCCGGGGTGTCTGACAAATCCATGACCGTTGGGGCTGCTCATCTTATTGCATTTCGTTCGCAATGGCGGCTTTTTTGGGCCGGCACGCGCCAGTTCAACGGCATGGCAGGCGGGGTGTGGCAGAACGAGCGCGGCAGCTCTCCGCACACCCCGCAGCCAGGGTACCCGCTGCTGTTCCATGCCCCGGCAACTGCGTATAGACTGCGAACCCTGTTCCCGTCCTGCTGTTGCGCGGGCACTGCTCCGGCAGCATGTCCGGCGACCTGGCGGTCCCCTTTGCTCCGAGGCGCAGGGGGCCCGGCGTCGGTCCCTGCAGGGCTGGAGGTTACATTTTGGAGAGATCGGAATTCGTGCCAGACTCGTGTGAATGCTCAGATGAGAGCGCAGCGCCATGACCCCCGACGCTCGCGGGCGTGCCGATCCGGGACCATCGCCGGCGGCGGCAAGCCGCACCCTGCCGGCGGCCGCCGCCGGCATCGCTGCCGAAATGGCCGGCTTCCAGCGCGAAATGTTGCGCTTCGCGGTGCTGCAGTTGCGCGATCAGGCCAGCGCCGAAGACGCGGTGCAGGAAGCGATGCTCGCCGCCCTGCAGGGAGCCGACCGCTTTGCCGAGCGAGCAAAGCTCAAGACCTGGGTGTTTTCGATTCTCAGGAACAAGATCGTCGACATCATCCGGCGGCGAGTGCGCGAGCCAAGCTATCAGGCGCCCGAAACGGAGATCGATGACGCCGATTTCGACCCGCTGTTCAGCGCCAACGGGCACTGGCACAGCGACAGCCGACCGGCGGATTGGGGCGACCCGGAAAAGAGTTTCGAGAACCAGCGCTTCTGGGCGATCTTCGATGGCTGTCTGAACCGCCTGCCGGCAGCCACGGCACGCGTGTTCATGATGCGCGAGATGCTCGGCCTGGAAACCGACGAAATCTGCACCGAACTGTCGATGAGCAGCAACAACTGCTGGGTCGTTCTGCATCGGGCGCGCATGGGACTGCGCATGTGCCTGGATCAGCAATGGTTCAACGCCGGAAAACAGACCAGATGATGAACTGCAGGGAAGCCGTCAAACTGATGTCGGAGGAGATGGATCATGATCTCTCCGGCGGCCGGCGCTGGTCACTGCGCCTGCATCTGCTGATCTGCCTCGGTTGCCGGAACTACCGACGGCAGCTGTCCTTCCTGCGCCAGGCCTGTCGACACGAGGTGGCTGTTGACGACACGCCGCCGCCGCTCCCGCCACCCAACTGAAACCGGCGCGCGCCGCTGCCCGCCAGGGTCAGGCGCTACACCGAGCCCGACTCAGGCGCCGACAATGCCGCCATCGTTGCGCCTGACGACGATCGTCGCCGAGCGTGGTCGACCGCCTGTGACATTGGCAAACTGGCTCGCCGGCCAACCCGATCCAGCCAGCGGCCTGGTCGGGTCGGAGCGGCCGCCGGGCAGCTCGCCTGGATGCTGCACATTGATGAACAGGTTGCGGCCGTCCGGCGTTGCGGTCGGCCCGGTGATCTCGCAGCCCCTGGGCCCAGTGAGAAAACGCCTGACTTCGCCGCTGACCACGTCGGCGACCAGCAACTGGTTGTTGCCGAGGCGCGCGAAGTCGCCACGATGCATGGCACTGCCGGAAACGTCGGTGGCAATCCACAAGCGGCCGTCGCGGTCGAACCACAGACCATCCGGGCTGCCAAAGGCGTCGCCGCGGATGTTGCCCCGCTGCTCCGGGTCGGCGTGCTGCGGGTCCCCACCGAGCACGAAGAGGTCCCAGCCGAAGCTGCCGGCAGCCGCGTCCCCCCCGTCCTCGCGCCAGCGGATGATGTGCCCGAAGGCATTCCCCCGGCGCGGGTTGGCGGCGTCGACGTCGACCCGCTGGCGGTTGTTGGTCAGGCTGCAATACACTTCGCCGCTTCCGGGATGGACCGCCAGCCACTCCGGACGATCCATCTTCGTCGCGCCAACGAGATCGGCCGCCTGACGGGTGCGGATCAGGATGTCGGCCTGGTCGGCAAAGCCATTGACCTCGGTGAGGCCGTTCTGCCCGTGTTGCAGCGCAATCCAGTGACCCCGCCCGTCGGCGCCGAAACGGGCGACGTGCAGGGTCCCGATCGCGAGCAGGCTGCCGCCGACAGCTTTGCCGGCATCGAAACGATCCCGGGAGACATACTTGTAGAGGTATTCGAAGGCCTCGTCGTCACCCATGTAGACCACCACCCGGCGATCGCCGGCCAGCGTGAGCATTGCCCCTTCGTGCTTGAAACGCCCCAGCGCCGTGTGCTTGAGCGGGACGCTGGCAGGATTCCACGGGTCGATCTCGACCACCCAGCCGAAACGATTGGCCTCGTTTGGCTCGCTGGCCAAGTCGAAACGGCGGTCATGCTCGTGCCAGCGCATTCCGGCGCCCCGCGCACGCAGGCCGTAACGCTTCTGCGCCGCGGTCGGCTGGTCGAGCCCGTTGAAACAGGCGTTGAAATTCTCCTCGCAGCTCAGGTAGGTGCCCCATGGGGTTACGCCCATCGCGCAATTGGCGAGCGTACCGAAAACGACATTGCCGCGCCGGTCATCACGGGTACGCATGGCGGCTGCGCCGGCCGCCGGACCGTCGATGCGCATCGGTGTGCGCGCGGTAATCCGCCGCGCGTATGCCGACGGCCGCAGCACCCGCCAGGCGAGGTCCCTGGCGCTCCCCGCCAGTTCGACTTCGATTACCGAAACACCGTGCGCATGCTGCGACTTGAGCGTCTTGGCAGGACTCCAGTCGGCCATCCCATCCGGGTGCAGCAGGCCCTCGTCGGTGTATTCGTGGTTGACGCACAACAGGCCGTGCGTGGACGACGGCTGGCCATGCCTGACGAAGGGAAAGAAATGCATGCCATCGTGATGCATTCCGGCCTGCTCGGCCTGTTCCGCGGCACTGTTGCCGGCATCGCCCCGGAATCCCGGAGCGTCCGAAACCGGGTCACCCCAGGCGTAGAGCATCTGCACGTGGTAGCCCTCGGGGACGCGCACACGGTCTTCACTCGACGCCGCCAGAGGCGGGAAGCGCATGCCGGGCTGTGCACCCGCCGCGACCCGCAGCGGCAGATCCAGAAACGGCAGGGCCGCGCTGCCGAAACCCAGTTGCAGGAGGCGACGACGCCTCGCCGACAGCGTCGAAGACGCGACCCGAAGTTGCTCGAAGTGCGGGTTCGTGCTGTCGTTGCTGATCGGATCGTCGGGCATGACCGGCGGTACTTTCTCGTGAGCGGAAGGGTGAATTATCGCGCAGGGAAACGTCGTCATGGCGACGCCGCGGCCCAGTTGGGTAAGTCCGTGCCGAATGTGGTGCGGCCATCGACGAGTCCAGCGCTCCTGGCCGGACGGGATGCTGCCGGGAGTGCCGGAAATCCCGCCGCAATTCGCAACAGTGTTGCATTTGGATGGCGAACGAGGCAAGATCCGCGCTCTTCATCGACCCCACAGCCCGCTGCTCTCGCCGATACCCAGATGCCTTCAGTCGTCCCGCCGCACCATTCCGCCAGGAACCCGCAGACCAATCCGGTGCTCTGCGCCAGTGCCGCCGCGCGGCTGCTCTGGGCCGCGGGCGCACTGCTGCTGCTGTGGGCCACCGTTCTCTGGGCGCTCGATTGAACGCCCCACTGCCGATGCCTCGGCCCTCCGCTGCGCGCGCGCCAGCAGTCGTGCGTTTTGACAACCTGACGCTGGGTTACAACCGCCACCCGGCGGTGCACCACCTGCGCGGCGAAGTGGCGGCCGGCAGCCTGTTGGCCGTGGTCGGCCCGAACGGTGCCGGCAAGTCGACGCTCCTCAAGGGCATCGTCGGCGAGTTGCGTCCACTGCAGGGCCGCATCGAACTGCACGGCGTGAACCGCCGGCAGATCGCCTACCTGACCCAGCAGGCCACGCTCGACAACAGTTTCCCGATCATCGTCCATGACTTCGTGGCCATGGGCCTGTGGCGCGAGATGGGCGCATTTGCCGGACTGAACCGCGCGCGCCGGCAGCGCATCGCGCAGGCCATCGACGACGTCGGCCTGAGCGGACTGGAGACGCGTCCGATCGGCTCGCTTTCGGGTGGCCAGTTGCAGCGTGCGCTCTTCGCGCGGGTCATGCTGCAGGATGCTCCGCTGGTGCTGCTCGACGAACCCTACGGCGCGATCGACGCCGCCAGCGTCCGCGATCTGGCAGCGCTGGTCAGGCAATGGCACACGCAAGGCCGGACGGTGATTGCCGTTCTGCACGACCTCGAACACGTGCGCCAGGAATACCCCGAAACGCTGCTGCTGGCTCGCGAAGTCGTCGCCCGCGGCGACACTGCCGGCGTACTCAGCGACACCAACCTGAAGCGCGCCCGCGCGATTGCCGAAGGACGCGGCGACGATCCCCACGCCGCGGTCTGCCGCTCCGATCGGGAGAGCGCATGAGCGAAATGCTGTCGTCGCTGCCGCTGCTCTCGCCGTTCATCGAGTTCGGTTTCATGCGTCGGGCTCTGGCCGGCTGTCTGGCGCTGTCACTCGGCGCGACGCCGGTCGGGGTCTTCCTGATGTTGCGCCGCATGAGCCTCGCCGGCGATGCCATGTCGCATGCGATCCTGCCGGGCGCGGCGATCGGTTACCTGATCGCCGGTCTGTCGCTGCCGGCAATGACTTTCGGCGGCCTGGTCGCCGGCCTGGCGGTGGCGGTTCTGGCGGGCGGCGTGGCGCGCAATACGGTGATCAAGGAGGACGCCAGTCTGGCCACCTTCTATCTGCTCTCGCTCTCGGCCGGAGTCCTGATCATCTCGCTGCGTGGTAGTAGTGTCGATTTGCTGCATGTGCTGTTCGGCAGCGTGCTCGCGCTTGACGACGCGGCGCTGCTGCTGCTCGCCGGCTTTGCCTCGCTGTCGGTCGTCGCCCTCGCCCTCGGTCTGCGCCTGTTCGCGCTCGAAGCCTGCGACCCGCTGTTCCTGGCAAGAATCAGCCGTCTCGCGCCGGTGGCGCACTATGGCTTCATGGTGCTGCTGGTGCTCAACCTGGTCGCCGGCTTTCATGCGCTTGGCACGCTGATGGCGGTGGGGATCATGATCCTGCCGGCGGCGGCGGCGCGCCTGTGGGTGTGCAACCTCGGTCCGCTGCTGCTGATCGCCGTGCTCATCGCCTTCGGTGGCTCGCTGATCGGCCTGCTGCTGTCGTATTACGCCAATCTGCCGGCCGGCCCGGCGATCGTCCTGACGCTGGGCGGCGCGTACCTGCTGTCGATGGCCATCGGACCGCTCGGCCCGCTCGCCAGCCGTTGGCGGTCGAGCTGGCATTTCGAACGCTGAAACCTGGAGGAAGACAATGCGCCAGACCCTGCACGAGGCTTTTCGGAACATCCTGCGCCGGCTGGCGGCGAGCACGCTGCTGGCCATCGCCGCCGCCGGGATGGCCGGCCAGGCGGCGGCGGCCGAAGCGCTGGCAGTGGTCGCCAGCTTCAGCATTCTCGGCGACCTCACGCAGCAGATCGGCGGCGAGCGCGTGCAGGTCTATACGCTGGTCGGCCCCGGCGCCGACGCGCACGTCTACCAGCCGACCCCGAGCGACGCCAAAACCCTTTCCCGCGCCCGCCTGGTGGTGGTCAACGGACTCGGTTTCGAAGGCTGGATCGACCGCCTGGTCAAGTCGTCCGGCTATCGCGGCAAGCTGGTCGTCGCCAGCCAGGGGGTCAACACGCTGCGGCAGGCACGCCCGCAGCCCGGCAATCACGATTCGCACGATTCGCACGATCACGCCGGCGACCTCGACCCGCACGCCTGGCAGGATCTGGCCAACGCCAGGCGCTACGTCGACAACATCGCCGCCGCACTCGCCGACGCCGACCCCGACAACCGCTCGGTGTACCAGGCCAACGCGGCCCGTCTGAACCGGGAAATCGACGCCCTGGACGGCCAACTGCGCGCCACCTTCGGCTCCCTGCCGGCGGAGAAGCGCAAGGTCGTCACCTCGCATGATGCCTTCGCCTACTTCGGCCGCGCCTACGGCATCCGCTTCATCGCGCCGGTCGGCATCAGCACCGACGCCGAACCCTCGGCTGGCGACATCGGCGCCCTGATCCGGCAAATCCGAAAGGAGAGGATCAAGGCGATGTTCATAGAGAATATCGCCGACCCGCGCCTGCTCGAACGCATCAGCCGTGAATCGGGCGCGCGCATCGGCGGCACGCTGTACTCCGACTCTCTGGCGAAGCGCGGCAGCCCGGCAGACAGCTATCTCGGCATGATGCGCCAGAACGCGCGCACCCTGGCCACGGCGCTTGCCGAATAGGGCATTGCAGGTTCCACCCGAGGCGGCAGCGGGCGGCTCGGGTTCCCCACCGCACGCTCAGGCTTCCGCGCGGCGCGCCCAGCGCTCGATGCGGCCTATCCGCACCTCCCAGGCCGGATGCAAGGCCGCCGGCGATCGCGCCAGCGTCGGCTGACCGAGCCGTGCGCCGATGCGCCCGGCGGCGACTCCTGCCTTGCCGCTGCTGACCGCAACCAGGCGTTGCGCCGTCGCTTCGGCCGGACCGCAGTGCAAGGCCAGCAACAACTCCAGCAGCAGTTCGAGGGCCACGTTGGCGCGGCTGCTCTGGCCGAGGAACACCTCCAGATCCGCTTCAATGACGCTGGCCACGGCCCAGGCATGCAGCGGCGACACGCGTGCGACTTCGGCCAGCGTCTGGACCAGACGGTGGCCTTTCAGCCAGCCGCCGGCAGCCAGTTTGCGGAGAACGGCGGCCAATTCGCCGGGATGCGCGCGGCCGTCCTCGATCCCGGCAATCAACAAATCCGTCGCCAGGCCACGCAGGTCACCATCACGGCCGGCCATGCCCAGCCACAACACCAGCATGCCGAGTTCCGACCACGGTCGTTCGCTCTCGAACAGCGGCTCCAGATAGGCGTGCAGGGGTTCGCCGGTGGTGGCGGCGAGGTCGAGGCGTTCGACCATCCGCTGCGCGCCCTGCGCCAGAAAGGCCTCGCTGTTCAGCGGCCAGAGGATGCGGCTCCATTCGAGCATCCAGGGCGCGGCGTGGCCAACGGTCAGCGAGTGATGCGCCGCCGCTTCGTGCGGCAGACAGGTCGGCAACACCAGGCTCGGATCGAGGCTGCGTAGCGCCAGCGCCGGCATCACCCGCTGCAGCCGGCGAACGAGCGCACCCAGGCCGCGCAAGCCCTGACGCAGCCTGGCCGCTGCCCCCCAGGCCGGCGTCGGCCGCAGCGCTTCGCCCGTGTACTCCGGCAGGACCTCGAGTTCCAGGCACGGCAGCGTGCTCTCGCGGCGCTGGTGACGCTGCGTGCGCGTCGTCGCTTGCCAGCGATAACTCGCGGGACGCAGCACATCCGGCCAGGAAACCTTCAATCCGAGTGGTTCCAGTGCCAGGCCGAGGTCGCCGCCGGGGCAGCGGGCGCGTCCCGCCGCGACCCACAGCGCCGCCTGCGCCCGCTCCTGCCGCTGCGGACCCGCCTCGCCGCCGAGCGCCCAGCACAGCGCCGGAACCCAGGCGCCACGCAGTGCCCGCGCCATGTCCAGTGCTTCGGCGCGGCCGTCCGGCGCCAGGCGCAACAGCGCCTGCAGCAGATCATGGCGTAGCGGCCGCCGCTTCTCCCGCTCATAGACCACCAGACGCCGCACCAGCGTGCGCGCATCGAGCCAGCCGTGGCTATGCGTGGGGGTCGCCAGTGGCGCCAGCGCACCGTGCCGGTCGAGATGTCGGGCCAGTTCGCGCAGGCGCTGATCGATGAACCGCACCGGTCCGCGGACACGCCAGTAGAAGGGATAAGCAGTGTGCCGCAGTCCGCCCTCCAGCCAGGTCAGTACCAGATCGCGCAGGCCGTTGGGCGCCCCCGGCAGCACCAGGCCGCGCGCGTCGGCGGCGGCGCCAGTGTAGATTCGCCGGACCAGCGCCTGCGTGCGGGCGGCAAAATCGGCGGGCCGCTCGTCGAACAGGCGGCTTATGCCATCGACCAGACGTTCGACCTCGTCGACCGAGGCCACGCGCTCGATCGCGTGCGCGACGCAGTCGATCAGTTCATCCACGCTGTCGATCGGCAGCAAGGGCTCGCACGTCGCCAGGATCGGCAGTTCGCCCAGGGCAAAGGCCAACGGCGGTGGCGGCGACGAGAAATCGACCGTTCCGGCAAGCCCGCCGAGGGTCTGCAGGCGCACCGGCACGGCCTGCAACCGGAGCGGCCATTGCCGCTCGGCGGCACCGGCCGCATCACTCCCCGCCGGCGACCCGGCGGCGACAGGTTCGGTCGTCGCCGCCGCACCGCCAAGGTCGGCGAGTTGCGCGCGGGCATGCGCAGAGATCTCGCCGTCGACACGCAGCAATTGCGAGACCTGAGCAGCGTCCCAGGCGTCGGCACCGGCCGCCAGGAGTTGCGCCGCGGCCTCCTGGACCTCGCTCTCGCGATGCCGCAAGGCCTCGAACAATACCGCGTGTGCGGCGTCGGTGATCGCTGCCTCGCGCCCCTCCTGGCCGGCCTGCAGCAGGATCCGGCCGACCAGCTTCAGCGCGGCCAGGGCATGCGCCTTGGCCGGCAGGCTGAACAGCGGCAGCATGCTGGTCAACGTCGGCGCTGCCGCCAGCGGCCGGCGGCGGGCGATCGACGCCAGTTGCCGGAGGGCAAAACCAACGACATGGCCGGTGCGATGGCTCAGCAGTTCCCGGTACTGCGCTTCACGCGCATCGAGTTCTGCAGCCGTCGGCGCCAGCCGCTGATGCAGCTGGTGATAGCCGGAAAGGACGTTGCTGCTGGTGCTTTTCCACAATCCGGACAGGCTCGCGTCGAGCAGGCGCTGGCGGTCGAGCAGGCCCGTGTCGGCGAGGCGCAGCAAGGCGTCACTCCAGCTTTCGTAGTTCTCGAGTCGCCGCGGGTTGTTGCGCTGCCAGGCGTCGCTGAAAGCGGCGGTATCGGTGGCGAACAGCCGCCAGACTTCGTCTTCGAGCAGACCGGGGTCGGCCAGCAGTCGGGCACTCACCGGTACATGGCTCTCGCCCTTGCGCGACCATCCTGGATTGAGTCCGCTGACCATCAGCCGCACGTAGCCGTCTTCCTCGGGGCGCGCGCAGAGTCCGTCGCGCACCAGGCCGCGGACGAAACTCCACTCGACGCCGGGAAATTCGTCGCGCAACCGGTGACGCAGCCAGGCGTCGCGCCAGGCCGGGTCGCGGGCGACGAATACCCGCCGCAGCAGCTCGTCCGCGTCGTGCAGGCCGAGCCAGCGCACACGCCGCGCCTTGTCGATCGGACACAGCGTGAGCACCGCCAACGCGAGCTTGGCGTGGTGCTCGTTCCAGCGGCGTCCGAGATTGCCGGTGCGCGTCGTCGGCAAACCCGGCAGCAGCCCCGTCCATGGGTTCAGCAGGCGTCCGCTGTCGACCGCCTTCAACAGTTCGGCGGCAATCGGTGCCAGCGCGCGGCGAGCCTCCAGCGGCAAGGCCAGCAGCGCGTCGACCACCTGCTCGGGCGACTGTCTGGCGATCAGCGCCGCCAACTCCGGCTCGTTCATGATGAAATCGGCACGTCGGCAGCGCCATCGAGGAACAGCCGCGCCGCCAGGATATGCTTGCAGGGACCACGCTCGCCCTGCAGTTTGCTGAACCACGGGCAGGAGCAGCGATCCTGCCCGGCGCGCAGGCGCACATGGTGGACCACCTCGCTGCCATCGACCGCGAAATCATGGCCGCCGGCGTCGATCGTCTGCAGCAGCCGCACCTTGCTCCCGGTCAGCAGTTCGCGGGCATCGAGCAGGCGCGGCTGCAAGGCTTCGACGCGGTCAAGGTCGAACGGCAGTTCTCGATGAAAGTAGCGGCCGGTCGCCCGGTCGTAGCCCGCGAGGCCGCGCGCGCCGAGCGCGGCGAGCGCGCCCTCGACCTCGGCGACGCTCAGCCGGGTGGCGGCGGCGACGCGGTCGACGTCGATCTCGTTCTGCCAGCGCAACTCGGCGCGGACCCGCGGCAACGCCTGCTGCCAGGCGTTGCCGGCGAGCGTGCCGAGCACCTGACCTTCGCCCGAGAAGCCCCGCTGCGCCTCGGGGCTGACCAGCAGGGTCACCCGCCCGACCGGAAAGATCACCTCCCAGGCCGAAGCGCCCGCTGTCGCGTCGCTCCAGATGCGCAGCCGTTCGGCCCGCTGCACGAGCCCCGGCAAAGTCCGCAGGCGTTGCAGACCGCTGATTCGCACCGCGCCGTCGGCCGGTCGCTGACTCAGACGCAGGCTGCCGCCGGACTGGACGGCGAACGACGGCTGCCTGGGAACGCTGCCCAACGGCAGGCTGCGGGCAAAGTGGCGGGCCTCCACCCCAGTCACCTCGGCCATCAGCAGCAGCCGCGGCTGATACGCCTGCACCTCGCTGAAGCCCTTGATCCAGCGCAGCGGCAGGCTGACCTTCTTCTCGACGACGCGTTCTGCGCCGTGACTCAGGGCGAACGCTTCCCTGCCGACGGAAAACTCGACCCGCTCGTGGTTCTGCAAACGCATCAGCGCGGCACGCATCGGCAGGTTGAAATCGACGTTGGTGGTGCCGCGGCCCAGCCGCTCGGCTTGCAGCCCTGAGGTATCGAGATCGACGCGCACATAGACCCCACAGCAGCCGCTGAACCCCTCGAAACGCAGCATCGCCTCGTTGCTGGTCACCACCGGGTCCATCTGCGGTGGCCGCGGCAGAAAGTAGTGGCTGCGCACGACATCGAGCAGCGCCAGCAGCATGTCGGCAACGCTGCGCGGCTGTTCGATGCGCCCCTGAAAGAACGGCGGGTGTGCTTGGCCCGACGAACAGGTCGCCAGCCGCAGCGACTGCGCTCCCGCCGAGCCGACGACGCCCGACGCGTAGGGATAACGGTAGGTATAGTTCAAGGCACTTGCCGACATGCTGTTGATCGCTCCGCGAAATGAAACAGGGCTGCGGACCCAGGGCTGCGCAATGCCGGTGTTTCCTGGTACCCGCGGCACGCGCCGCTGCGGTGACCCGGCGCCGCGCCCGCCATTCTCGCAGTTTTCTCGCCGGCCCCGCCGCGGCACACCCTGCGGCGGCAAGACGATCGATACCTTTTCCGCAATCAGAATGAGATTGACTTCGCCTGCGACGCCATCGATACTGCGCGCGGGCGACTGCATGCCCAGGAGGATCTGATCTGTTTCTCACTGGTTTAACAAAGGAGGGAAGAGATGCGCGCACTCACGATGATGCTTTCGGGATTTCTGGCGTTCGGCCTGGCGGGCACTGCCGAGGCCAAGGGCAGCAAACATGACGGGGACTCGGCGATCCCCGAATGCGGCAAGAATACCAAGGTCGCCCGGCCCGACGAGGAGGGAATCATCACCCTCAAGGAAAAGAAGAAGCGCGGCTGCGTCATCGACGTGAAAGCGCTGCGTCCGACGCAATCGGCGGTGGGAATGGACGCCGTGGAGTGCAAGGCGGAAAAGATATCGAGCAACGCCAGGAAGGGAAAACTCGACGACTATCTGCTGGCAGACAATCGCTGGGTGCCGATGGTGCGCGGCCCGGGCGGCGTGTTCTACCTGACCGACCACCACCACCTGTCCACCGCCGTCTGGAATGCCGATATCAAGGACAAGGAGAAAAAGGTCTATGCCTTCCTGCTCGCCGACTGGTCGAACATGAAGGAGGATGCGTTCTGGCAGCAGATGATCACACAGCACGACACCTGGCTGAAGGCTCCCGACGGCAAGGACATCACCCCCGCGCAACTGCCCAGGAGCATCGGCGCCTTGCAGGATGATCCGCTACGGACGCTCTCGGCCTGGGTAAGGGGAAGCTGTGGCTACGTCAAGTGCGATCCTCCCGGGGCCGCCAAGGACGATGACGACCCGAGCTGCGCCGAAAAGTTTCCGAACGTGACCTGCGCCGACGCTTATTTCCTCGAATTCAAGTGGGGCGCCTACCTGGCCAACGTGCAGGAGGTCAAGGATGCGCTGGCCGGAGAAGCCTCCTGCTCGCAGCAAACGCCCTTGAATACGTCGTGCCTCGACAGCCAGTACGACAAACTGACCCAGGCCCTGCCGGCAGCAATGCAGGCGGCGGCGGCACCCGCGGCGCAACAGGCGGTAGGCGAAGGCGCCGGCTACAACCCGGCCGTGCAGACCGGCATCGCGCAACCCAAGCACTGCAAGTAAGCCCGAGACCAGAGGGCGGGGCCAACTGCGCATAGCCGCAGGCCTGCCGCGACCCCGCCGCTCCGTAAGGTGGCGGCGGTAAATGCTACTCGGGCAGAGTCACCGCCCTGCTCGCCGGCAACGCCGCCAGGCGGGTGCGCAACTCCTTCGCCGCCGCGGGATTCAGCGACTTCAGCCGGTTATAGCTGGCAGTGGCCGCGTCGCGGTCGCCGAGCCCGGCGTTGGCAACGGTCAGCAACACCCATGCCTGCACCAGTTGCGGCGCTTTCTCGGCCAGCGGTGTCAGTTGCTCCCGGGCCAGCGCGAACTGGCCGGTGCTGACGTACGCCGAGGCGAGATACAGCCGCGCATCGCTGGCCCCCGGCGAAAGTTCGAGCGCCTTGCGCAAGGCGACGATCGCCTCGCCGGCCTGGCGCTGCGCGAGTTTGGCTTCGCCGAGGTTGATCCAGGCGTTGCTGAAATCCGGCTTGAGGCGCAACGCGGTCTCGAACGCCGGCACCGCTTCCGCGGGGCGCTGCAGCTTGAGCAGACTGTAGCCCTTGTTGCTCCAGGCCTGATGATCGGTCGGTTCGAGCTGCGTGGCGCGCTCGGCATACTCCAGCGCCTTGGCATACTCGCCGCGGCGGCCGTGCGCGGCGGCGAGCGCCTGGTAGGCGACGCCGTGCTGCGGGTTCAGTTCGAGTGCCCGGTTCAGCGCGAGCAACGCGTCCTGCGCCTTGCCGACGGCCAGACGAGCCTGCGCCAGCGCGACCCAGTCGTCGGCGTTCCTGTCGTCGAGCACGACGACCCGCTGGTAGGCCCGTTCGGCCTGCGTCCAGTCGCGACGCTCGTTGGCGATCCCGGCCAGTACGCGACACGCCGCCGCGGCCTGCGTATCGGCCTGCGCGCAGGCGCGTGCCGCCAACTCCGCCGCCTCGCTGTGGCGACCGGCGCGCTGCCGCAGTTCGGCCAGCATGATCATGCTGATGGTCATGTTCGGATTCAGCTCCAGGGCCCGCTCGAAGGCCTGCGTGGCTTCCGCGTCACGCCCGGAGCGCCGCAGGACCAGGCCAAGGTTGAACCAGGCCTCGGGCTGCGCCGGATCGATCGCCAGCGCCTTGCGGAAAGCCTGCTCCGCCTCGCGGTAGCGACCGGCCTTCTCCTCGCCGGCGCCGACGGTGTTCCACACCTTGGCGTCATCGGACTGGCCACGGTCCTTGATGGCCGCCAGTTCCCGACCGGCGGCCGCGCCTTCGCCACGCAGCGCCAGCGCTTGCGCCAGCTTGCGGCGCAGGCCGTCGGACTCGGGCGCCAGGCGCGCGGCCACCCGATAGCGCGCCGCCGCGTCGTCGCCGCGGCCGGCGCTTGCCGCCAGATCGCCCCAGCCTTCCCAGACCGAGGCTTCGCCCGGCGAGTAGCGCAAAGCGGTAGCGAAAGCGCTCGCCGCCTCCTCGTTGCGCCCCAAAACGCGCAGGGCCTCGCCGAGCAGCCCCCAGTAGTAGCCCGCGGCCGGATTGAGATGGGTCGCACGCCGCGCTTCGGCCTCGGCCGCCGCCGGGTCATTCAGCGCCAGATGCGTGCGCGCCAGGTAGCCGCTGGTCGGCGCATGCCATGGGGCGGCCGCGACACCGCGGCGCAGGCGCTCGCGCGCTGCCGGCCAGCGGTCGAGATTGCCCTCGGCCAGCCCGGCCGCGGCGACGGCGTCCGCCGAAGTCGGATATTGCTGCTGCCAGCGCTCGGCATGCGCCAGCAGACCCGCCCAATCGGCGCGCAGGCGCAGTGCTTCGGCGATCTGCAGCCAGTCCGGCTCGGGTGTGACCGGCGCCGGCAACGGCGTGCGACCCTCGCGATCAAGACGCGCGATCGCCTCGGCGGGAATCGCCACACTCACGTTCTGCCCCAGTTCGAGCACGCTGCTGGTAATCCCGAGCAGGCGCCCACTGTCGTCGAACAGCCCACCACCGCTCGACCCCGGCGATACCGCGGCGCTGGTGAGGATTCTCGGCTCGCTGCCGCGCCGGTCGATGGCCGACACCAGACCGGCGCTGACCGCCACTCCGAGACCGAGCGGATTGCCGACGGCATAAGCCGCCTCGCCCTGCCGGACCTCGGCCAGCGCCCGCATCGGCAAGGCCGACGCGGCCAGCTCGGGCACCTCAAGCAGGCACAAGTCGCGGCCGACATCCTCGCGCAGCACGCGGGCAGCGAGCTGGCGCCCGTCCGCGGTGGTCAGCCGCACGGCCTGCGCCTCGGCCACCACATGGCAATTGGTGACCACCCGCCCGGCGGCGATAAGCACGCCACTGCCCTCGCTTTCGACCCCCCCGCTCGAATTCAGGGCGGCGACCAGCAGCACCTGCGCGCGCACCCTGGCCAGCACCTCCTGCGCCTGATCGGCGTGGACGACGACGCTGGCCAGCACCAGCAACAGGCAGCAGAGCGCCCTCATCGCCCGGCCTCGTAGGGCAGCAGGTAATCGTGATAGGCCCTTTCGGCCTGGCCACGGTCGAGTTCGAGCAACTGCGCATAGGCGCGGCGGACATCCTCCGGCCGACCGACGGCATGGTAGCCTTCGAGCAGAGCCCGCCACACGCGGGCCTGTTTGGGATCGAGCCGGAGCGATTGTTCGAGCGCGCCAATCATCGCTTCGCTGTTTCCCATGAGGCCATTGACGTAGCCGACCTGCCGCCAGACGAAAGGATCCTCGGGGCGCTTCAGCTTCGCCGCCTCGAACAGGCGCAGCGCCTCATCGAACTGGCCGCCGTCCTTGAGTGCGACCCCGAGGCTGTCCTGGACCGACTCGGCCTGCGCTTCGAATTTCGCCACCTCGCGGTACGCCTGGATCGCCTCCGGATACAGGCGCAACGCGTAATAGGTGTTGCCCAGGAACATCCACGCCCATGCCGGACTCAGCGGGCCGCGCGCCAGTGCTGCCCGCAGCGCATCGATGCCCTCCTTGCGACGCCCCAGCGCCGACAGCGCGGCGCCCTTCCACAGCCATCCGTCGGCATGCTCGGGCGACAGCGCCAGCAGCTTCTCGGCGGCGTTCAGCGCCCGCTGGTAATCCTGCGCGCGGTACTGGGCCTCGGCCAGCTTGATCCACCACAAGGCGTTCGCCGGCTCGGCGCGGGTCAGTTGCCGGAACAGCCGCAGGGCCTTCGGCCAGTCGCCGTGGTCGGCCGCCAGCGTCGCCGACAGGTACAGCGCGGTGGTATTCCAGGGCGCCAGCCGGATCGCTTCGTCGAGCGCCGTGGCCGCCGCCTGCGGTTGTTTGCGGCGTATCTCGATCCAGCCGATCATCGCCCAGACGCGCGTGTCCTCGGCATGTACGGCGAGCAGTTGGCGGGCCGTGGCCAGCGCTTCGTCGAGCCGATCGAGGTTGATGAGCGCGCGCGCCAGCCCCAGCCCGACGGTCACGTCGCCGGCAGCACGCCGCGCCGCCTCGCGATACGCCTGCTCGGCCGCTGGCCAGTCGCGCTGCGCCTCTTTCGCCCAGGCCAGCCAGAACCAGGCCTCCGGTTCGTCGGCCGCGCGCCGGGTACGCTCGGCGGCATGCGTGGCGAGTTCAGCCCAGCGCGCGTCACGTTCGAAAGCCGCCGCCTGGCCACGCCACTCCCGCAATTCGGTCTGCGCCGCGGCACGCGCGGCGATCTCCGGGATCCACGCGGCCGGCGCGGCAAAATTCACGTTCTGCCCATCCAGCCGGCGATAACGAATCACCCCCAGCAGCCGGCCGGATTCGTCGAACAGGCCGCCGCCTTCCGACCCTGGGGCAACCGGCGCCGTGTGCTGGATCAGCGCCTCGCCGCCGCTCTCGCGGATCGCGGCGACGACCCCGTCGGAAACGCCGATGCCGAGCCCGAGGGCGTTGCTCACCGCCAGCACGCGCGCGCCGGGGGACGGCAGCGCGGTCGCCAGCCCCACCGGCTGCCCGGACAGGCCGGGAACGTCGAGCAGGCACAGATTGCGGCGCACATCCGCGTGCAGCGGGCGCGCGACCAGCGTTCGACTCGCCGCGCGCAGGCGCAGCAGCGGCGCCCCTTCGACGAGGTCGCACTGGACGACCACCCGCTCCGCGTCGACGATCACCGCCGAGTGCGTGGCCAGCAGACGACCGTCGGCTGCCGCCACTTCGAGTTCGCGCACCTGCCCCGCAAGCGGTTCGAAAAGGCCCTGTGGCGAAGCGGCGAACGCTGGCGTCGCGACGCTCAGCAACAGCAGCAGCGGCCAGACACGATCCGGGGAACGGCGGCAAAGCGGAACAGCTTGCACAGGCGGCATCGCGGAAATCGCTTGTCATTGACGAGACGCGCACCATAACCGATCGCCGATTTGCCGGCAACCCGCCACTCCTCGCCGGTCACTGCAGCACCTTCCTGACCTCGCCATTGCAGGCATTGCGCAGGCGCTCATACTCTTCCGGGGTATCGATCAGGGCCTGCGGTTCTTCGACCTTGCCGATTTCGCGATTGACGTAGGGAAGCCAACGCTCATCGAGTTCCTGGAGCACGCGCGCGTAGTTCGCGCCGACCGCGCCGCGCCACACGCTGCCGGTGGCAAAACGATTGCTGATGCCGCCCTGCACTTCCTTCTGCACGCTGGCCAGGTGCGCCTGGTAGGTCTTCACATGCCGCATCTCGTGCGCGAGGATTTCCTTGTACGCGCAGCTCCCCTTCGGAAACTCCTTGCCGACATAGACCGTCATCTGATTGAAACCCAGCGTCAGGGTAATCTGCGGGCTCGCACACTCGTAGCGTTGGCTGGCGTCGCGGTAGGTGGGCATGTTCAGGTTGAAGCGGGCGACGGCATTCGCCCGGGTCAAGCCGAGTACCTGGCTGCCCGGGCGCACCTTGTCGCCGCCGATACTGGTCAGCGAGCGATAGCCGAACTCGGTGTTGAAACCGACCTGGTTCTCCATCAGCCGCACGCTCACCGCCGGCATCGGCAGCCGCTCGCATTCGGCAAGGTCGACGGCCGACAGCGCGCCGCAGGCGACGCTGCCGGCCACGAGCAGGGTCCAGCGCATCAGGCGGCCTGGCGAAGCGGAAGCGGTCATGGCGACAGGTTCATCGGAACTGGCGGAAGCGCCCAAAGGCAAGATCGGGGTGTGAACGAATGCTCATCACCTGCGATACTATCGGCCCATTATAGCGATCCGCACCTTCCCCACGAAATCACGATACGCCTTTGGCATCCCCTGTGCCGACGTTCCAGCCGACAACCTCATCATGTCCAGAAACCTTGTTTTCATCGATTCCCGCGTTGCCGATTACCAGAGGCTGGCCAATAGCCTGGCGGGAGTCAGCGAAGTTCATGTTCTGGATAGCGCTTCGGAGGGTCTGCGACAGATCGCTGCGCATCTGCTAGGGCGAACCGATATCGACGCCGTGCATGTCATTTCGCATGGCAGCGCGGGCGCGCTGTACCTGGGCAGCACGCGGCTCGATAGCGGCAGCCTGCCGGCATATGGTTCGCAACTGGCGAGCATCGGCAGTTCGCTGACTGCGCCAGGCGACCTCCTGCTCTATGGTTGTGATATTGCCCAGGGCGATGCGGGGCAGGCATTCATTCAGCAGTTGGCGCGGATCACCGGGGCTGACGTGGCGGCAAGCACCGATCTTTCGGGAAGCACGGCATTGGGCGCCAACTCGTTCCTTGAGTACCGCGTGGGTGCTGTCGAAGCCCAGGCTTATTCCCTTGAAGGCTTGACTGGGGAAGTCCTGTTGGTCAGGTATGGTGATGCCAGCGATGAAACCTTGCCGGGCAGTGACGCCAATGACAGCATTTATGGCGGTGGCGGCAACAATACGCTCTATGGGCTGGGTGGCGACGACTACCTGTCGGTTTATGGCGAAAGCGGCGCCAACTCCCTCGATGGCGGCATGGGCCAGGATACCCTGCACGGAGGCAATGGCAACGACACGCTGATTGGCGGTGACGGGAACGATTACCTGGCCGGCTACGATGGCGCCAACCAATTGAGTGGTGGTATCGGCAACGATACGCTGTATGGGGGAACCGGCAACGACACCGTGACAGGAGGCGAAGGCAACGACACCCTGACTGGCGGTGGCGGCAACAACTCGCTCTCTGGCCAGGGGGGCGACGACTATCTGTCGGTCAATGGCGAGAACGGTACCAACTCGCTGGATGGCGGCACGGGCAACGACACGCTGTCTGGAGGAACCGGCAACGACACCTATTACGTCGACAGCCTGGGCGATACGATCACCGACCAGGGAGGGTCGGCCGATACCGCTTACATCTCGATCTCGAACTACGCCGTTCCTTCAGCAATAGAAAACGTCATCTACGTCAACGGTGCAAAACCCCTGCCCTATTTCATCGGTGCCCTGGCCAGTGGTTATTACTGGAACGCCCTGGGCACGCAGACCGCGCTCACCTACAGCTTTGCCTTGACCGCCACCGCGGGTCTGGTCGATTTTCAGCAATACACTCCGGTGCAACAGCAGTATGTGCGTGACGCCCTGGGCCGATACGCGGCCGTGGCCAACGTTCAGTTTTCGGAAGTTGCCGATTCCGAGGCCGTGCAGATCCGGTTCTTCAGGGACGATCTGAGCTCTACCGGCAATAGCGCGGCCTCCGGCTACACCTATTACCCGTCTACGTATACCGGTTACCCGGAAAGCGGGGATGTCCACATCAAGTCGACGATCACCGATTTCACTACTGCTGAATACCTCCTTTCGCATGAGATCGGGCACGCGCTCGGTCTGAAGCACCCGTTTGAACCACCAGTACTTCCGGCAAGTGAAGACGATCGCACGTTCACCTTGATGTCCTACACGGGAATGCCGATCAACGGGAACCCGAAAATATTCGACCAGGCGGCGGTGCACTATATTTTCGGCGTGAACCCCAACGCGCGCACCGGCAACCAGACGTACACCTTTGCCGATCGCTACGTCTGGGATGGCGCGGGCACCGACACCTTCTCGGCTGCCGATCAGAGCAGCCCGGTGACGATCGACCTCAATCCCGGCAGCTGGCTATTCTCCGGGGCAAAATCAACCAGCATTCTGGCTGCTGGACAAGCGTATATTGGTTTAGGGACGCAAATCGAGAACGTCATCGGCAGCGCGCACAACGACACGCTGACGGGCAACGGCGTGGCCAACGTCCTTGATGGGGGCGCGGGCATCGACACGATGGCCGGCGGTGACGGTTCGGATAGCTACTACGTCCGCGACAGTGGCGATGTCGTCAATGAAAGCAACACCGTTCTCGCCACCGGCGGCAGCGACCTGGTCTACAGCGACCTCGCGGCCTACACGCTGACCAGCAACGTCGAGCGACTGCGCCTGAACACAGCCGGCACAGCCAACGGCACCGGCAACGGTCTCGACAACACCCTCTACGCCGGACCCGGGAATAATGCGCTCGACGGCGCCGGCGGCAACGACACCGTCTCCTACGCCTTTGCCAGTGCTGGCGTTACCCTCAGCCTGGCAATCGCGGCAGCCCAGGCCACTGGCGGTTCCGGCTCCGACACCCTGATCAGCATCGAGAACCTGATTGGCAGCGGCTTCAACGACAGCCTGACCGGCAACGCCGGCAACAACACGCTCGACGGTGGCGCTGGTTCGGATTTCCTGAACGGTGGCGTTGGCGCCGACACGATGCTCGGCGGCGACGGGATCGACTTCTATTGCGTCGACCACGCCGGCGACCTGGTCAGCGAAAGCAACAGCAACCTCGCGACCGGCGGCAACGACATCGTCTATAGCTACCTTGCGGCCTACACCCTGACCGCCAGCGTCGAACGCCTGCGCCTGATGCTCGCCGGCGCGAGCAACGGCACCGGCAACGCGCTCGACAACACGCTTTACGCCGGTGCCGGCAACAATGTCCTCGACGGCGCTGGTGGCAACGACACCGTCTCCTACGCCTTTGCCAGCGCCGGGGTCACCCTCAGCCTGACGACCGCCGGGGCGCAGGCCACTGGCGGTTCGGGAACCGACACGCTGGTCAGCATCGAACATCTGATCGGCAGCGGCTTCAACGACAGTCTGGTCGGCAACACCGCCAACAACGTGCTCGACGGCGGCGCCGGGTCGGATTTTCTGAACGGCGCCACGGGCGCCGACACGATGCTCGGCGGCGACGGGATCGACTCCTATTGCGTCGACCACGCTGGCGACCTGGTCAGCGAAAGCAACGGCAGCCTCGCCAGCGGCGGCAACGACGTCGTCTACAGCTACCTCGCGGCCTACACCCTGACCGCCAACGTCGAACGTCTGCGCCTGATGCTCGCCGGCGCGAGCAACGCCACCGGCAATGGTCTCGATAACATCCTCTACGCCGGTGCCGGCAACAACGTCCTCGACGGCGCCGCAGGCTCCGACACCGTCTCCTACGCCTTTGCCAGCGCCGGTGTCACCCTCAGCCTGGCAACCGCGGGAGCCCAGCCGACTGGCGGTTCGGGGAGCGACACGCTGATCAGCATCGAGAACCTGATCGGCAGTGGCTTCAACGACTACTTCACCGGCAACGGCGGAAACAACGTGCTCGACGGCGGCGCCGGGTCGGATTTTCTGAACGGTGCCACGGGCGCCGACAATATGCTCGGCGGCGACGGCACCGACTCCTATTGCGTCGACCACGCCGGCGACCTGGTCAGTGAAAGCAACAGCAGCCTCGCCACCGGCGGCAACGACATCGTCTATAGCTACCTCGCGGCCTACACCCTGACCGCCAACGTCGAACGCCTGCGCCTGATGCTCGCTGGCGCGAGCAACGGCACCGGCAACGCGCTCGACAACACGCTCTACGCCGGTGACGGCAACAATGTCCTCGACGGCGCCGGTGGCAACGACACCGTCTCCTTTGCTTTTGCCAGTGCCGGGGTCACTGTCAGTCTCGCTACCGCCGGGGTGCAGGCGACCGGTGGATCCGCCTCCGACACGCTGATCAGCATCGAGCATCTGATCGGCAGCGGCTTCAACGACAACCTCACCGGCAACGCCGGCAACAATGTGCTCGACGGTGGCGCCGGCGGCGACCTCCTCACCGGTGGTGTCGGCAGCGACGTGCTCACGGGTGGCGCCGGTAGCGATACCTTTGACTTCAACGCCTTGTCCGAGATGGGTCTCACCAACACCACCTGGGACGTGATCACCGACTTCGTGCATGGCACGGACAAGCTCGACCTGGCTACACTCGATGCCGACACGGCGCTCGCCGGCGACCAGGCGTTCACCGATCCGGTGCTCGGGGGGACGTTCTCCGGTGTCTTCGCCAGTCCCGGCGATCTGTACTTCGACACCGCCGCGCATGTCCTGTATGGCAACACCGACAGTGATGCGGCGGCGGAGTTTGCCATTCAACTGACGGGGGTCACCACACTTGTGGCGGCTGATTTCTTCTGCTGACTTCACTGTGGGTGACCACGGATCCGTTCAGCACGGCCCGCTACGGCGTTTCCTGTCGAGGTTTCCATTCACAGATCGATCGCCGGCCTCAACACCAAGGCGGGCGATCTCCTGCTTGATCGCTGCGCTATCGAGGCGGGTGTAGCCGGGGCGGCTGTTGTCGCTGCCTTGGCGACAGGGAAGCGAGCGGATGTAGCTGCGTCAGATGACGTTTCTGGACCACAAGCTCTTGGTGGTGACTGGACGCTTGAAACCGTCACCGGGACGATTGAATCTGGCCAGCCTTGATTGATCCGGGGCTGCAGACACGCTATGGGGCTACCCCGGGGGCGCTGCACTCGGAGGTCAACGCGGCGTACGGCCCAGCATTCCACCCTCGATGAGACTTGGCAGCGCCATCAAGTCGCTACCGTGCGCTGGTGCCTGTCCCACCTGCCGGGCAAGCTCCTGTGGTATGCGGGTGTTTGGGTATTGAAGATCGCCCGCGAGAGCATCGACCTGTTCCACCGCATACGCGCCCGCAGCTTCGCCTGCGCCGCTGCCAACCGCGGCCCTTAGCGCCCGGCTTCCTTGACGGCTGAGACGCAAACCGGTGCAGCAAAGCGTGCAGAAGCGCTTCGGCCCCAGTTGCTGCGATTATGCGAATTCAATCTCGCCAGCCTGTTTGACGTCACCAGCGCGTACGCACCGGCTTCTCTCATTTCTGCGTGCGCGCCCAAACTCCACATGAGCTTTCCGATCCACTGTAGCTGGGCAGGCTTACACTCGATAGCGGAATTCTGGAACGAAACACCACTTTCTAATCATGGCATTAGACTGTATTATCGCGAGCGCCACCTGGTTTCTGATCCAGCACGACATATGTCAGAAGAGTTTGCCCTTCCCACTTTTCAACACCTAAGCCGGCGAAGCCGGAACCAAACAGGATGAGGGTTCTGTCATAGCCAAAACGGGATGAGCGGAGGCGACCATGACACAGATGCTGACCGATCGCTATCACGAGCGGCTTGCCGGAAC